>WBZO01000149.1_pt1 | contig 190063 bp, 174 predicted proteins | sample 5204261 | NCBI WGS metagenome assembly WBZO01 (sample SAMN12412400, study PRJNA552823) | activated sludge metagenome | isolation source: activated sludge from anammox sidestream of wastewater treatment plant... | place: USA: North Carolina | collected 2017-09 | reverse complement strand
CGGGCGGACGCCGGATCGCGTGTACTTTGACAACCTGCCCGCACGGCACACTGCCGCGTAGGCAAAACACCGCGAGGCGCCACTTAAGAACTGAAAGATTCTGTCCAAACAAGCGGAGCCACCTCACTGGTCGGTTTGCCTCGATTGAACCGCTTTACGATCTCAAGTAGTATCTACACCGTATCTACTCTAAGGAATGGAGGTCGGCAGAGATGAAAACCACCGCCCAGAAGTGGGGCAACAGCTTGGCCATCCGAGTACCGAAGAGCATTGCCCAGCAGGCGGGGCTCAAGGTGAAAGATGATCTGGAGATCGAAGTACGAAAAGGCGCGCTTGTGCTAAGGCCGCACTTGCGTCGTGTCTATCGGCTCGAAGATCTGGTCAGGCGGATCACCCCGCGTAACGTCCACAGAGAGATTGACTTCGGCGGGCCAGTGGGCCGAGAGGCGTTGTGAAGAGCCGGCGGCCTTATGTGCCGGACCGTGGCGACATCGTCTGGCTGCAGTTTAGTCCACAAGTGGGCCATGAACAGGCCGGACATCGACCAGCCCTTGTGCTTTCTCCGGCCAGCTACAATCGCCGCAGCGGGCTCATGCTGTGTTGCCCGATGACTAGTCAGCGGAAGGACTATCCCTTCGAGGTGGTGATTCCGGGTGAACCGGATCAGAAAAGTGTCGTGCTCGCGGACCAGGTTAAGAGTCTGGATTGGAAAGCCCGGAAAGCGGTGAAAAAAGGGACTGCCCCGGTTGGCGTGATCGCGGATACACTCAGCAAACTTCAGACGTTGCTGTGACAATCACAAGGGTTATCGCTAACTCTGATGCATAGGCGATTCGGAGAGCGTTGAGAAGGAAACAATGAGAAGCCCGGCCTTCGTCCTCCTGGTTCTTCTCGGGGCCTCTGTAAGTCAATACTCATGCCTGACCCTATTTGTTTTAACATCCTTCCGATCTCTCGGTTGTACCCGCCGCTCACCGGGCGTAGCTCCTCTATACCAAGCTTCGCTTGAACCGGTGGCTATTTTGCGCCTTATCGTAACTGACGCCACCGGAGAGACACCTCAAGTGTCTTTTCTCTTCTAACCGACCTTCGGTTGAACCGCCGGCTCTTCAGGCGCAGCCTTCTTCATTGCCGCCCGCGGATAAACACCACCAGGGATTCCGCCCTTCCTTTCAATCCCAGTAAGACTCGATCGTACACCTATCGCTACCTACACTTTACCCACAAGAAATGGATCGACGAATGAGGCTGGTCAAGCTTACCTCACTCCCATCCCGCCGCCTGTAGCTTTTCCCCGATGTACTGGACCTGTTCATAAAGAAAACGATTCACTCGTTCCATGAAATCCTTGGAAAGAACGACTTTGGTTTCTTGCATGGTTACGGGTGCCCAGGCACTGATTCTTTCAATTGCTTTTATGGCTTCAACCTGTCGGTTCTTATCGGTGATGTTGGAATCATTGTGAACAATGAGATTCCGAAGAGCATTAAGATCTTTGAGTTTCTTCCAGGAGGCCGCTTCGAATGGTTGCGGTATCCCAACGACCTTCTTGATGTAGGTATAGGCACGATTGATTCCTTTATCTTTCAAATCCGACAGCTTCACATCGTTTGGATAATCCTTTTCCAATTCGGTGCACGCCTCGTTCATAGCGAACTCGAACTGGTTGTAAAGCGAGATGAATATGGCATAACGAACTGTGTTTGGATAAAGGGTGGCAAAGGCCCATGAATTCAAATCTTCTCTGGCGCTTCGTCGGGAGAGTTTTTGAATGTCAGCCCAATACTGTTCGCCTTCCGAAGTCAGATATTCTTCAAGTTTGGTAAACAGATTGATGTAATGCTGTGAGAGAAATTGATGAATAGTAAAACGAGCAATCGGATCGCCTTGTCTACCTGTACGGCGTAGATTGAGTTCTGGAAATCTATGGGACATAGCAGCCTCTCTAACTTCAGAAACCATCAATCGCGATCTGGCCGAATCCGTGCCCTCACGATTACGGATAAAGTTCAGAGGAGAGAGAACTAACAAAAACAGATTGGAAAGGATAGTTCCGTCACCGTTCAGCCCCAGTTAGGAATGTTGGAGTCTTTTGCAGGTCGGGCAGTTTCTCATGTGTTCAGACATCTCGGCGATTTTCTCCAGGGAAAGAGAAGAAGAGTCCAACATGTAGCCAGTTGCGACGGGACAAATCCCCATTTTGTCTGCGAGGCTGAACATTGAGGCTTCCTGACCAAGGGCCAATGCACTCAATTGTTCCCGGCGCGCATTTTCATCTTTTGGCAAAGCAGCAATTAAGGCAAATGCCTGCTTCACCGAGGACTGGATCAATGGTTGGTAGAGTTCCAGAACGGCGGCACCAATAACGGCGAGAGAATTAGAGTCCAAAAAATAGATAGTGATGCTCTGCGAAGAATTTAGACATTCAACGACCCGTCTGTGGTTTGGGTCAGCCACATTCCAAAAAATCTCGAACGACAAGCCGCTGCTAAGGTCGTCTTCCAGATTGAGAAACCAACGAAGTAACAGGTCGGTCTCGAATGGCTTTACACTGAGACATTCAAAGATAGGTAGGGGATCACTTATGACCCAGTGGTCTTTGGCCTCAATTTTTAAGAGTGCTATTAGGTCACCATCCTCGCCGAATGTGACTACGGATGTGCAGTCTGGATGCTTCAAGTCCGAAACGTCGACGTTCCCAAGATTCGCTCCCTTAATTAACGGAACGCAATTCCATTTCTTGACGTCCAGGTCGGCACCCGATGCGGAACAGAGCCACTTACCTGTGTCCCGGTCAAATTCAACTGGGGAGCCACAAATACACACTTTTCTAATCGTCGCCTTGAAAGATCCCCGGTCATCGATCTCGACCTCGTTTGGTACCTGGGTGTCCTTAACCCGAAAGGTCGCAATAGTCAGGTAGTGTGATTCGAACGAATCCATGATCGGGCAAGCATACTCGAATTGGCCCGCGGGGAGCCACATAGAATCGAGCGAGAAATCCGTGAAGTAAACATTCGCAGACTCCGCATAACCGATTGTGTACGGTCCCAGGGACAGGCAGGCAATTGAATTGGCTGGCAGCAATAGATTCCCCCGCCTTTACAGGCGGGGCCCTGCCGCTGGATTAGCAAGCCCTGAGGTTGGCGAGACAGTGTTACTCGTTACGTCCCTAGGAGTAACCCTGACCAAAAACATGCAGGCGGTACATATCTGGCTCTTCCCTCCACCTAGAGAAACCGTAACAATCGAGGACGTGGCGACGGCTAATATCCAAGAGCAAGAGCTTGAGGGTCTGCCTGACTGTTAACGGAACGCAGACAGGTCACCAGATTGATTATTGCTGATCATCCCTGACCTCACCTACTCTCAAAAGGCAGCAGCAAAGAACTCATCTGCACTCGTGTTTGCGAAGGGAGTTGGAGCCGCGCTGCCATCTGCCGGTATTGCAAACAAGTCCCGTGGGGTTGAGGAGATCTGCCCGCCGGTGCGTCGCTCATAAAAGATCATGCTGCCTAGAGATCCAACAAAGTCCTCGTTGTCCTGGCTTGCTGCGAGGGGTGTCAACCCCGTTCCATCTAACCGCACGCTGTAAAGGTCCAGTGGGCCAATCGGCGAGCTGCCTGGCTGTTGTCGTTGAAAAATGAGGCGATCACCGACGACAGCCGCGAATAACTCATCGAGAGCACTAGTCACAAGGGCTACTTCTCCTCCCGTGCCATCGGCTCGGATGGCGTAGAGGTCATCCTGGCCCCCATTATCGCGGCGGAAAATGATGCGGTCGCCAGCGACTCCAGCAGTGAATTCATCTCCCGGACCGGTAGCCAGGGGTACTTCTCCAGTACCATTCAGGTTGACGCTATAGATATCGGTTTGGCCATTCACTGTTCTTTCGTACACAACTCGATCACCAACCACCACAGCAAAGAATTCATTGCCTGGGTTGAGGGAGAGCGGAGTAGTCCCCGTACCGTCCAGATTGACCGCATAGAGATCAAACTGGCCGCCACCTGCTACTCCCCGCATGTAAATCATACGGTTACCCGCCACAGCCCCGAAAAATTCACTGTCCGGACTTCCGGCGAGCGTAATGGGGGCACCCGTACCGTCGATATTCGCGATAAGAAGGTCTGCGGGAGATGAGGGGTCATTGCGTCTCACAAAGATGAGCCGGTTTCCCACCGTGGCTTGATCGAACTCTTCGAGGGCAGTCGTTGCGATCGGACGAACGTCGGTTCCGTCAGCATTGATGCTGTAGATGTCCGTGTTGTTGCTTTGCGGGTTGACCTGGCTCCCGACCCGTCGTTCATAAATAACCCGCTCGCCGACGATACTTCTAAAGTATTCATCATCCCCGCTACTTGCCAAAACCCGTTGTGTCGATCCATCAAGACTTACACTGGCCAGATCCCTGAGTCCGCCTATCGTCTGGGAAATGCCATACACCAACCAGGTTGCTGTCACACCACTTGCGAATTCATCGGCCCCGGTACTGACCAACTGAGCGGCACCTGTGCCATCAAGATTGACCTTCCAAATATCGCGAGGAACAAGAGGTCCCACAGGGCTTGTATGATAGATGACTTGATTCCCAACTACGCGAGAGAACCGCTCGCTGATTGTGCTGTCAGCCGCGAGCGTGACTACTGCGCTACCATCGATGTTGCTGAGATACATATCGAGATTCCCATTGGTCGAACGACCAAGAATGACTTTCGCCAATGGAGATGGGCCGGGGGATTTTGTCCCCACAAAGATGAAGCCATTCGTTCTGGCGCTGTTAACAGCGGCACTATAGAGTCGATTCGATCCTGCGTCGAAGTACCCTATGCCGGTAACCGTGCTATTTCCGTTAGAACATACACCACCCCCGAAGGTGACTGTGACGTCGTACACATTCCCCTTTGCTCGTGGAGCGACGGTTCCCGTAAAGGTGCAGCCGCTATTCCCAACACCTGAAACGGCACCACTCTGTGAAATAGCCACAGTCGCAGACTCGCCGATGCTCCCTACAACAGCGGCTGTTCCTGAATAGGAACCCGCGATCGTGGCAAGAGACGGGGTTAGATCATAGGCAGCGTCATAGACACCGCTAAATGCAACGGCCTGGTTCAATGATGGATACGTGATGGTCCCGCTCAGCGACTGCTTTGCCACATAATTCCCTGCGATGGTGGCATTATTTATTCCACCCCCTTCAAGATTGAAGTCTCGTGCATCCATGGAAGAAAAGTTGCCATTGCTGGAGCTTGAGGTGCCTTGAACACCTCCTGCGATAATTGAGCTGTTGTTGGGCGCCGAGTAGAGAACCCAAAAACTGCCGTTGTCTAGGATAATGCCTGTGACAGTTCGAGCCGTGGTTGTAGTCCCGGTCCAGAGTCCTTCGGCTGTCACAGCGGAAACAGGCGGTGCGCTTGTCCCTTGGTCCCCTCCACTACTACATCCTGCGAGGCACAACAAGGCATTCGCCAGCATGACCTGAACGGAGGCCATTCGGTTGTTTTTCATCTCCATCCCTCGCAAATAGTTCCTGACCGTAGGACCAGGCTGTTTCGTCTCTCCAAGGTTTCGGAACCCTGAGAAGAGCGGGGCATTCTCGACCTCTGTCACGCATGTAGGCAATACCACGTTTAGGGAACATCTAAGGTTCCTTAGGGAAATTGGACCATTTAGTTGCCTCGCGTAATTTCCCAAATTTTCAAGACGGCTCTTCAGGAAATCGTGTGTGATGCGCCGCCGCTCCACCCGGTCGGTGACTTCCTGGCTGACATATTCATGACCGCTTCTACTGCAACCGCCGTGCGACCCGTTGCGATCAAAGAGCAACGGGTGGAACGTCACGAACCGTCATGAAGAATGTGGGCTAGACCATCCGGACATACTCCCCGGCCGCCGCCCCGTGATGGTCCTTCCGGAAAGTACAAGCGAACTGATGAGAAATCTTGTGCTCTCCTCGCCGTTGCGCTATCTTCGCACACCGTGACGCTTAAGATTGGGCTCGTACAGATGCGGTGCACGGGCGATGCGCGCGAGAACCAGGCGGCGGCCGAGGAGGGGATCCGCGCCGCGGCAAAACGGGGCGCGAAGGTCGTGTGTCTTCCCGAACTCTACCGCAGCCTCTACTTCTGCCAGAGCGAGGACCACGCGAACTTCGCGCTGGCGGAGCCGATCCCCGGGCCCTCGACGAACGCGCTCGGCGCGCTCGCGAAGAAGCTGAAGGTCGCGATCGTCGGCTCTCTCTTCGAGCGGCGCGCGGCGGGGATCTACCACAACACCGCGGTGGTGCTCGACGCGGACGGCTGCCACGTCGGCACCTATCGGAAGATGCACATCCCGGACGACCCACTCTATTACGAGAAATTCTACTTCACCCCTGGCGACCTCGGATTTCAGGCGTTCGACACCAAGCACGGCCGCATCGGGACCCTTATCTGCTGGGATCAGTGGTACCCGGAAGCGGCGCGCCTGACCGCGCTGCGCGGGCCGACGGTCCTGTTCTACCCCACCGCAATCGGTTGGCACCCGAGCGAGAAGAAGGAATGGGGCGAGTCGCAAATCTCCGCGTGGCAGACCATCCAGCGCTCGCACGCGATCGCCAACGGGGTCTACGTCGCCGCGGTCAACCGCGTGGGCCACGAGGGGGCGAGGACCGCGGGCATCGAGTTCTTCGGCGCCTCCTTCATCTGCGACCCCTACGGACGCATCCTCGCCGAGGCGTCGAGGAACCGGCCCGCGGTGCTAGTGGCGGAGGTCGATCCGAGGACCGTTGAGACCGCGCGTCAGCACTGGCCGTTTCTGCGAGACCGGCGGATCGACGCGTACGGCCCGATCACGGAGCGGAGCCTCGAGAAGCGATGACGGTCCCTCCCGCCCGCCGCGGGTACGCGATGCCCGCCGAGTGGGCTCCCCACCGCGCGACGTGGATCGCCTGGCCTCACCACCGGGCGGACTGGCCTGGCAAGTTCGCGGCCATCCCGTGGGCCTATGCCGAAATCGTCCGCATTCTCTCGCGCCACGAACGGGTCTGCATCCTCGTCCAAGACGCCGCCATGGAACACCGGGCTAAAGGCCTGCTGCGGAAGGCCGCCGTTGACCTAAAGCAGGTCGACTTCTTCCGGATCCCGACCGACCGCGTCTGGACACGGGACTCTGGACCCATCTTCGTGAAACATAAGGACGGCGGGAGGATCGCCACCCACTGGAAGTTCAACGGGTGGGCGAAGTATCCCAACCACAAGAGGGACGACCTGGTGGCCCCGCGAATCGCCAAGGCCGCGAATGTCCCTGAATACCGCGTCGTCCACGGCCGCCGCGATGTCGTGCTGGAGGGGGGCGCGATCGACGTCGATGGCCGCGGAACCCTGATGGCGACTGAGGAATGCCTGCTGTCGCCGGTCCAGGCGAGAAATCCCGGCCTCGGCCGCGAGGGGATCGAGCGCGTCTTTCGCGAGGTGCTCGGGATCACGCAGGTGATCTGGCTGGGTCGCGGCATCGCGGGGGACGACACGCACGGCCACATTGACGACCTGGCCCGCTTCGTCGGACCAGGCCAGATCGTGCTCTGTGAGGAGAAGAACCCCAAGGACGAGAACTATGTGATCCTGAACGAGAACCGCGAGCGCCTCCAGTCGGCTCGCGACGCGTCGGGACGGAAGGTGGATGTGATTCCGCTACCCATGCCGGCTCCGCTCCTGTTCGATGGGATGCGCCTTCCGGCAAGCTATGCGAACTTCTACATCGCCAACAACGTTGTGATCGTGCCGACCTTCAACGATCCGAACGACCGCCTCGCGCTGGGGCTGCTGGCCGAGCTCTTTCCTCGCCACGTCGTCGTGGGGATCCATTGCGTCGATTTCGTCTGGGGCCTGGGCACGCTCCACTGTGCGACGCAACAGGAGCCTCTGTAAGGAGCATGGAGCGATTCAACGCCACCTCAGGCCTTGCCATCGGGCATATACCCCTCCCCTTCACACTCCCCTGCTCTTCTCCCCTAACGCTCGCCTGAGTTCGACCATCCCCAACGTGTCTCTCGCGCAATAGGCGCGCAGCGCGTCCGCGATGCGCTGTCGCTCCACCCAGTCGGTGACTTCGAAGACCATCCGGACGTATTCGCGGGCCGCGACCGCCCCGTCGCCGATCTCGAGATCGTCATAGGACAAGCCCGGCACCACCGCCGGGAGCACTGACTTGATCGAATAGGAGCCGCCGAAGGCCGGATGGTAGTAATGCTCCTGGACGATCGCCAAGAGGTCCCACAAGCGCTTGATGACGGCCTGCAAGGCGGATCGATGCGGTGGAAATAATTCGGCCAACTGTTCGAGCACCGACCGTTCATATTGGGAATAGACGCAGATCGTCCCGCGGTCCCCGAGCGAGTCCAGCAAGCGCCGTGTGAATTCTTCGCGCGGATCCTCAGGGGCTTCAGAGAGATAATCCTGATGAAGGAGGCGCCCAGCCTCTGTCTCGATATGATCGGACCACTGGACCGGAATCAGTTGATAGGGGCGCGTCATCGGATAGCGCGGGATCGCCGGCATGAACGTTTCAAAATCGAGATGGTGGACGGGGTACCGCACCCTGGCCAGGGCGTCGGCCAGAGCCGGGCCGATCCATTCCCGGTTGTCCTTGACCCGGCGCTGAATGATCGTGAGCGACACGGATTCGGGAATCTCGTCGATCGTTTCCACCCCTTGATCGATCAGCACCTGCGCCGTTGTCTTCCGGCCCGGCAGATGGTACACCCAGCGAGCTGGTTTCGCTTGTGTGCAGTGGTCCCAATAGGGACATTCATAAGGCGTATGGCAATGCGCGCCGGGCTGGATCGCCGGAGAAGCGGGCGATTCGATCATCGCCCGCATCGCCGCCAGGCGGGCCGGCAAATCCTTGAGCCGGTCCATGACGAGCTCGGTCACATCGCACAGGGTGAACAACTGCGTGAGATCGATCTCACCGCCCGGATAGAGGTATTCGCTATTGAGGTGCATCAGGCAGACGCCGGACAGGGAAAGTCCGACTCCGATCGCGACATAAGCTTGGATGGCCAGATCGTCGAGGTGGTACCCTTTGAGGCGACCTGAGGACTTAACCTCAATCAAGCGCCAGCACGCTCCGTTCCCGTCCGCCGGCTCTTCGCGCTGGAACACGTCCACCCGTACGAGCGTGCGCTCGAAGAGCAGCGCCGCCTCGAAGATGGCCGGCACGGTCGGGTCCGCCATCAGCGCCGCCGTCTGGTCGAGCGCATCTTGCTTGTGCCGGTAATCGGCCTCGACCAGCTTGCCGCCGGGAAAATACCCGCGGGCTGTTTGGCCGACCGTCGAGCCCATGTCCAAGATGGCTTGGGTGGACGCATCCGGCGGCCGCGCCAGCTCCGGCGCGTGAATGTCTAGATAGAGCCGTTTGTGGCATTGGAGGCCGGCGAGGTAGCGAGATTTGGAAAGACGGGCCATGGAGAAAGGCGCGTGGAGAATGAAGTTGCGTATGCCGATCAACGTACAAGACCGTTTGTGATACTGTCCAGCCTCACCCTGTGTCCGCCTTGGTAGGACGGTGATCCTGTGAACGGTCGCGTGAATCAGATCCGTTGGTCGGTCTTGACCCTGGCGCTCCCGGTGACCGTGAGTAGTCTCCTGCAACGGGCCGAAGGCATTCTCGGGGTGTTTCTGGTCGGGGGCCTGGGCGCCGAGCCGATCGCGGCGGTGGGATTGAGCCAGCTCTTGATCTTCATCGCCACCACATTGCTTGCCGGATTTTCGGTGAGCGGCAACGTGCTGGTTGCACAGCTCTGGGGCGCCCGCCGGACCCGCGATGCCGGCGCCGCCGCCACGCACCTGCTGCTGATCGGCCTGGCGGTCGCCGGTCTCCTGGCCCTGATCGGGGCCTTGCTCAGCCCCATGCTGATGCGGCTCCTGGGCGCGGAGCCGTCGGTCGTGACCATGGCGCGGCCCTATGTGACCGTGATCTTCGCGATCCTGCCGATCACCGTGACCATTCAGATCTGTTCGGCCGTTCTCCAGGGCACGGGCGACACCCGCACCCCGGCCCTTGCGCTGATCATGGTGAACGCGGTCTATGCCGCTCTGGCCTATGTTTTGATCTATGGCAAAGCCGGTTTCCCGTTACTGGGCGTGCGGGGCGCGGCGATCGGCGCCGCCGTCGCCGAGCTCGGCGGCGCCCTCTTTCTCCTCCGCCGGAGCCGCCACCTGTTGAACTGGCCGGCCGGCGTCCGGTGGGACCTGCTCCGGTCCGCCTGGCAGGTGGGAGCACCGGCCTCCGGCGAACGAGTTGTCCAACAGGCCGGCGTGCTGCTCTATACCAAGCTCGTGATCGCCTACGGGACGGTCGCCTATGCCGCGCACCAGGTGGGTCTCTCGATCGAAGCCCTGTCGTTTCTGCCGGGCTACGGATTTGCGGTCGCGGCCGCCTCGATGGTGGGCCAGAGCATCGGGGCGGGCAAGTATCAGCGGGCCAAGATGGAAAATTGGGAGGCGAACCGCCAGGCGGCGCTCATGATGGCGGGGATGGGCATCGTGTTCTTTTTCTTTCCCTACGCCCTGCTCCGCCTCTTTACCGACGAGACCGCGGTGATCGAGCTCGGCACGTCGTTTCTCAAGATCGTGGCCCTGATCCAGATCCCGCTCGCGCTCACGATGGTCCTGTCCGGCTCGTTGCGCGGAGCCGGCGACACCCGCTTCATCATGGGGGCCACGTTTGTCGGGATGTGGGGCGTGCGGATTCCGGTCGCCTACGCGATGTCGCACCTGCTTCCCGGCACGGTGATCGCGGTCTGGTGGGGCATGGTCATCGACTGGACCGTGCGCATGGGGCTGCTCATCTGGCGCTATCGCTCCGAACGGTGGCAGCGGATCAAGGTCATTCGGTAGCTCTGACGCTGACATGTCCGATCGGAGCAAGTCATGTGAGGAAGCTTGACTTAGTCTCTATGATGATCCACTATATGGTCATGATTAAGATCAACATTCACGAAGCCAAAACCCATCTCTCCCATTACTTGGCTAAATTGAAAAAACAAGGGGAAACAATCGTGGTCTGCAATCGCAATCAACCGATCGCGGAGATTCGTCCCTTGCCGGCGCCTCCCGCTCGCAAGCGCCCGCTTGGATTGGCCAAAGGGCTTTTCACAATCCCCAAGGAGTTCTTTGAACCGCTGCCAGACGATCTCCTCGATTCGTTCTCCGGCAAGACAGGATGAAGCTGCTGTTAGATACCTGCACGTTTCTTTGGATAATTACCGACGATCAAGCCCTGTCGGGCCGTGCAAAGGATCTCTTCACCGATCCGGCCAACGAAGCCTATCTCAGTGCTGTTTCGGTCTGGGAAATGGCGGTCAAGTTCAGCCTTGGCAAACTCCCTCTCCCTGAGACGCCGGAACGGTTTATCCCGGAACAACGCGAACGCCACGCCATCGTTCCACTGGCACTTGAGGAGCAGGCCGTGCTTTACATCCATCGCCTTCCTGCGCTTCATCGGGATCCCTTTGACCGTATATTGATCTGTCAGGCCATCCAACATGAACTCACCTTGCTGACCCCTGACCCGTTGATTACACAATATGCGGTGAAAACCGTCTGGTAGGAACGCACCCGCTGCCGCATCGAGCAGCCCTGAAGTCACACCTGGAACTGAGCCCCGTAGAGGCCTGCGTAGACCCCTCCTCGCTCCATCAGCCGGTCGTGCGTGCCTTCCTCGACGATCCGCCCGTGGTCCAACACGATGATCCGATCGACGTCATGCAGGGTCGAGAGCCGGTGGGCGATGATGAAGGTGGTCCGTCCCCTGGTCAGCTCGCTGAGGGCCTCGCGGATTTTCACCTCGGTTTCGGTGTCGATATTCGACGTGGCTTCGTCAAAGATGACAATCGGAGGATTCTTGAGCAGCACGCGGGCGATCGACACCCGCTGCTTTTGCCCCACGGAGAGTTTGACACCGCGCTCGCCGATCCAGGTGTCATAGCCTTCCGGCAACGCCCGAATAAAGTCATGCGCCCGCGCCGCCTTCGCCACCGCCTCAATGCCGGACTGATCGGCCGAGAGGTCGCCGTAGGCGATGTTCTCGCGCACGGTCCCGTTGAAGAGAAACGGTTCCTGCTGCACCAGCCCGATCTGGCTCCGGAGAAAGGCCAGCGGCAGATCCCGGACATCGTACCCGTCGATCGCCACCGATCCGCCCTTCACGTCGTAAAACCGCATCAGCAGCTTCAACAGGGTGCTCTTGCCGGCCCCGCTCGGCCCGACCAGCGCCACCCGCTCCCCGGCTTTCACGGACAGGGTCACGTCCCGCAAGACCGGCACATCCGGCCGATAGTAAAAATGGACCCGGGAGAACCGGACGTCGCCTTCCAGACGATCGGCCGGGGCCGCTACGCCTGGTTTATCTGTCACCTCTGGAATTGTATCGAGCACCTCGAACACGCGCTCGCTCGCAGCCAAGGCATGTTGCAGCATGTGGTTGACGGAATGGATTTGGTTGATTGGCACGTAGAACAGAGCCAGGTACGAGAGGAACAGGACCAACTCGCCGAGCGTCAAGCGGCCTGCGAGCACCTCGCCCGATCCGTACCACAGGATCAACACCGTCCCCAGGCTTCCGACAAAGATCATGCTGGGGGAATAGACCGACCAGAGGTACATGGCCTTGAGGTTGCTCTGGCTGTACTCCTGACTTAGCCGATTAAAGCGGCCCTGCTCGTAGGCCTGCCGGTTAAAGCCCATCGACTCACGGATCCCGGAGATCGCATCCTGAAGGTAGGCATTCAGCTCAGCCAAGCCCTTCCTCACCAGGTGATAGTAGCCATGCACCTTGGTCGTAAAGCGGCTTGCGGAAAGGACGAGGATCGGGATCGGCACCAAGGCCAATAAGGCCAGCTTCCAATTCAGACTGACCAGCATGACCATGATGCCCAGCAGGGTCAGGGAGGCGGTCAGCACTCCCTCCAGGCCGTCGATGAAGATCCGCTCGACATGCTCCGTATCGTTGGAGATGCGGGACATGATCTCGCCGGTGGAACGGTTCTCAAAATAGCTGATCGACAGCCTTTGGAGCGCCGCGAAGACCTCCTTGCGCAGATCGTGAACGACCTGTTGCTCCAGCCGGTTGTTCAGCCTGATCCGAAAGGACGCAAACAGATTTTTTAACCCGTAGGCCAACACCAGGCCGGCCAGTATCCAGGGTAGCAAGGAGGGTTGATTCGCCTGGATCACGTCGTCGATGACGACCTTGATGAACCAGGGGGGCACCAGCTCCATGGCGGTCGCCGAGGCGGCGCAGAGCACGGTGGCCGCAGCCAGCCACCGGTAGGGACGAAGATAGTAGAGGACGCGTAAGAGGGACTTCACGAGGCCTTAATGAATGATCGTTCCCTCATGATACAACATCGGCGTGCGCGGGACAGACCGTTCGAAGATTTTTCTCAGGCGGGCTGGCCCTATCAGCAATGGGTCCGTTCTGTCAGGGACGGTCTCGTGTCCTTGCCGGTTCCCACACGGACTTCGATCCGGCCGACGCCCTTCACGTTGGCACAGAGGTCGCCAAGGCCCGGCGTGACCAATCTGAACGGACCGCCTTTCGCATCAGGCAAGGGCTCTCCATCCAGTTCGTAAATGAGCAACCCATGCTCGCGCGCCTGCTGCAACGTCAAGGTGGCGGCGTACCTGCCGTCCAGCGAATGAAACGTCACATGATCGGCCTCGATTTCCAACGCCGGCACGTTGAGCAGTCCGCTCACCCTGATCGCCCGCCCCTTCATCCCCGACGTGACGGTCCCGACGTCGGCCACCTGGTGGTCCTGCGGCAATTGACCGATTGCCTGTCGATCAAGGGTCACCGGTTGGACCACGGCCCCGTCGATCCGGAGGATGCCCGGTCCTGTCCGGTCTTTGGTGGTCACAACCTTGATCATCGCCGTCAACGCCTCGTTGACCGGCGTGGGGATGCCGAGTTCGCGTGCCTTTTGTACGATGTAGCCGTTCAAGTAGTCGATCTCGGTCGGCCGGCCCGCCTTCCAATCGTCGTACATGGAGGTATGGATGTCCCGCAACTCCTGCGACCACTTGACGACCCGGTCCGCCATGTCCGGCGCGAGCGGCACCTTCAGCGCGGCCGACACCGCCATGACTTCCTGGACGATCGTATGGATGACCCGCAACAGTTCCGGATGGTCCAGCGCCTTCGCCACCCGATCGTTGACGAGGACCGTGAGCGGGTTGAACACGCAATTCCAGCACATCTTCTCCCATTTGCTGCGTCGTACGTCCTTGGAGAGTTGGCAGGGAATGCCGGCCTGTGCAAAGAGATCGCGGATCTGCAACAGGCGCTCGGTCTCGTGCCCCATCAGCTCGCCGATCGCCACCGCGCCCTTCTTATAGTGCTCGATCACGCCCGGCTCGGCGATTTTGGAATAGATGAACGCCACCCCGCCGACGACGCAATCTCGTTTGAGCCGGGCGATCAGCCGGTCCTCTGTATCCACGCCGTTTTGCAGGGTCAACAAGACGGTCTTCTCGGTCATGACCGGCTCCAGTTGCGCCATCGCCTCGTCGAGGTCGTAGGCCTTGACCGACAGGATGATCAGATCCGGTGCGGACAATTCCCTGGGATCGGAGGCGGCGGGCGGATGCACTGTGAACGAGCCTCCGGCGCTGCGAATGGTCAGGCCGCGCGCCTTCACGGCCGCCAGGGTCCTGGACCGCAATAGGAACGAGACGTTCGGATTGACTTTGGCGAGATGGGCCCCGAAGAAACCGCCCACGGAACCTGCCCCCACGATCATCACATTGCGCATGATTCATCCCCCCGACGAGACAAATGAGAGCGGTACTATAGCACGGAGGAGAAAACCCCGACACCGGCGTATAATCGCGTCTCGTCATGAGCAACAGGATTGCTGAGGTCAGGGAACGAGTGGCGGGGGCGCAACGCGTGACCGTCCTCACAGGCGCCGGCGTCTCGGCGGACAGCGGCGTGCCGACATTCCGCGGGACGGACGGGCTCTGGCGGAACTTTCGCGCCGAGGATCTGGCCATGCCGGAGGCATTTGAGCGAGATCCTCGGCTCGTCTGGGAGTGGTACAACTGGCGCCGGGAGTTGATCGCCACCAAGAAGCCGAACCAGGCCCACGAGGCTCTCGCGACCTTGGAGCAGCAGGTCCCGGACTTCTGGCTGATCACTCAAAATGTGGACGGCTTGCATCGAGCGGCTGGCTCGACCAAGCTCTCGGAGATTCACGGCAACATCTGGAAGGTCCGTTGCACCGGTTGCGGCGCGATCGGAGAAAACCGTGAGGTCCCGATCCGCCTGCTCCCCTATTGCCCGGGCTGCGGAGGGCTGCTCAGACCCCATATCGTCTGGTTCGGGGAATCCCTGGCGCCGGAGGATATCAATCGGAGCTATGCCGCACTGGAAGGTTGCGAGGTCTTACTGATCGTCGGCACGTCTGGGATTGTCTATCCCGCCGCCTCGTTCGCCCCCATCGCCAAGGCAGCCGGGGCCTTCGTAGTTGAAATTAACCTAGACCCGACGCCCAACTCCACCCTCGTGGATGTCTCATTGCAGGGGCGTGCCAAGGATGTGGTTCCGCTGCTGGTTCCCTGAGAGGGCTCCACGGATCGGTCGACACTTGTCTGCATCGACGGCTTGGACCGCCCATCGGTAGACTCTCGACTATCGTGGATTCAGCAAGTCCGACAGTTCAGACAAGGTTTTGATCGTCTGAAACGGATTGAGCCCCTGAGGCGGCTCGCTCTCCGGTTGCTCGCCCTGACGCTGGATCAACAGGCCGGCCAGGCCTGCCCTCTGCGCGCCCACCACATCGTCCCGAAGACTGTCTCCAATATGCAGGGCTTCCTCCGGGTCGAGCGCATGTTTTTCCAAGGCCAACCGAAAAATCCCTGGTGCCGGTTTTGCGGACCTGGCCAACGACGAAATTGTGACCGTATCGAAATAGTCGGCGATCCCGAGCCCCTTAAGGACGCCGAACAGTCGCGAGTCAAAGTTCGAAATGATGCCCAGTTCCAATCCGCGATCCCGCAGGCCCTTCAATGCGTCGATCGTTTCCGGATACAGCTCCCAAAATTCCGGACCGTCGAAGCGCCGAAACACCTCTTCAAAAAAATCGTCGAACCGGTCGAACATGCCCACGCGATAGAAGACATTGTGCACGACATCGAACCACCAGAGCCGCTCGCACCGTTTGATCTCGGCCGGATCGGTGACCTGGAAAGCCGGCGGCGGCGCATCCTGCATCGCGCGCTTGAAGGCTCCCTTGATCGCCTCGCGCGAGTCCGGTCCGCGGCGGAACCCATACGGAACCGCCAGATCAAGGTAGATGTCGGCGACGGACCGCTTCACCCGAAACAGCGTCCCGGCCGCATCAAAGAACACGACGTGGATCGGCGAATCCGTCAATGCCATCCCCGGCTGGTCCCCGCACCGATCAAACACACCTCGATGCTCACTTGGCAAATCGTCATGCTAACCACGTGAAATCGGGCATTTCTTTTGACAAGGTCCACCCCCTCTGCTAGCGTCGATTCCATTGACAACAAGGGGTTTCTCATGGCGTCCAAACTCTTTGTCATCGACAGCAGCCCGGCCGTCCGCCGCATGATCGAACAACTGTCCTCCGACCAAGGATACGAAGTCTACAGTTTCCTGGACGGCCCCTCCGCCCTGGAGGCTGCCAAGAAGATGGCGCCGAAGGCCGTCATCGCGGACTATCACCTGAACAAGATCACCTTCTCCAGTTTTTGCAAGGAACTCAACAAGCTGGATAATCTGACCGACACCCCGATCATCTCGCTGATCGACTCCGCCGATCACCCGGACGAAGGATTGTACCGCTCGCTCGGCGTCGCGGTCTTCCTCACCAAGCCGATCCAACCGGGCAGCCTACTGGACACTCTGCAGTCTCTGGAAACATCCGGACAGGCGGCAGCCAAGAAGAGCAAAGCCAAACGGACTTGGCCCCCCACCTCACAGGCCACCGACCTGGAGGAAGGTGACAGCCCGGCCGAAGACGGTGAGGAGCTGAATTTCTCCTTCGAGCCTGCCGGCTCCAAGGAGGCCTCCCCCCAGGGACCATCAGCCGATCCACCGGCACTCGCGCCACACATCGATCAACCGTCGCCGCCGGATCAGCCTCGCGCCACGGCCCTTACGCAAGCGACCGAAGCCCGCCCCTCTGAGACCCGTTCCTCCCAACCCTCATCGTCGCCGAGACCTCCCATTGCACCGCCGCACTTGGAGATGGCCAGCAAGACCTTCTTCGATGCCATGGCCTCGGGCGTCGCCAAGCAGGTGACCGAGTCCCTGACAACGTCGGTTCAGAGCCTCGTGTCCCGTGAGGTGGACCGTCAGGTCAACGAGAAGGTGCAGGATGCGGTGCGCGCGCACTTGGCCGAAGTCCTCTCGCCGACCGCCGTAGCCGGTTCAATCGAGCCGATCGTGCGGCGGGAGTTGCCCAGTCTGGTCAGCCAGCAGATCTCGAGCCATCTCGTCTCGCTGGAGCCGACCGTCCTTCAGCGGATGGAGGAAACCACCAAACCCGCCATCGAATCCGCCGTCCAAGCTGCGGTGGAGCAAGCCGTCCTGACTGCCATCGAACAGGCCGTGCAGGAGATCGTCCCCGCCGTGGCGGAAACTCAGGTGAGTGAAGAAATCAAACGCTTGAGTGCGCTCGAATAGCCACCTCCAAGCAGGAATCCAGACCGTCAGGACTTCTTCGTTTTCTTCGCCGCGGCCCGTCGCGCGCGGGCCAATGCCTTCATCCGTTGCACATTCTTCCGGTGTTTCCGCCTGACCTTCCGATCCTTCTCTCGTCCTCTCGGCATCGTGATCCTTCTCCGGGTTAAGTGGGCGCGCCCGCATTCCGTCGCGGCGGAGGCGCTCGATCTATAACACAGGAGTTTCGGACGTACAAGCCGGATCCGGCCGGTGCGCGCTTCTTGTTGCGCTCCGGCACGCATGCTAAGATGCGCTCCTTCATCGCCCGTCACGAAGCTCCATGAGCCATCGCGAACTTCCCAAAACCTACGATCCGCACGAGGTCGAGCAACGCTGGTACGAGTTCTGGGCCGGACGGGGCTATTTTCATGCCCGCGTGGATGACCCGGCGCAACCCTATACGATCGTAATCCCGCCGCCCAATGTGACCGGGTCGCTCCACGTCGGCCATGCGCTGAACAACTCCTTGCAAGACATCCTCATCCGCTGGCGACGGATGCAGGGGCGCAACACGCTCTGGGTCCCGGGCATGGACCACGCCGGCATCGCCACGCAAAACGTGGTTGAGCGGCAACTGGCGGCGGAGGGCCTTTCGCGGGAAACTCTGGGACGTGAGAAATTCATCGAGCGGGTCTGGGCCTGGAAGGAACAGTCCGGCGGGACCATCCTGCGCCAGCTCAGACGGTTGGGAGCCTCCTGCGATTGGGAACGCACCCGTTTCACGATGGATGCCGGGCTGTCGAAGGCCGTCCGCGAGGTCTTTGTCCGGCTCCACGAGGACGGGCTCCTCTATCGGGGCGAACGGTTGATCAACTGGTGCCCGCGCTGCCTGACCGCTCTCTCGGACATTGAAGTCGAACATGAGGAGACCACGGGAAAGCTCTACACGATTCGGTATCCGCTGGCGGACGATCCGTCTCGATGGCTGTTGGTCGCGACGACCCGTCCGGAAACGATGCTCGGCGATACGGCGGTCGCCGTGCATCCGGAAGACGACCGGTATAAGGATCTCATCGGCCGGCAAGTCGCGCTGCCGCTCACCAGCCGAACCATCCCAATTGTGGGGGATGCCATCCTCGTGGACCGCGAGTTCGGAACCGGCGCGGTCAAGATCACGCCGGCCCATGACTTTAACGACTTCGAAGCAGGCGAGCGGCATGCACTCCCCCGGATCAAGCTCCTGGATATCCACGCCCACCTCAAGGCCGGCCTCCTCGCGGAAGGCGCCAAGGCCGACCAAGGCGTGATTCAGGCCGTCGGCGATCTTCCGGTCGCGAAGGCTCGTCCGAAGATCGAACAGTTGCTTGCAGAACGAGGTCTCTTGGAAAAAGTCGAGCCGCACAAAATGGCGCTCGGCAAGTGCTACCGCTGCAAGACCGTGGTCGAGCCCTTTCTGTCAGACCAATGGTTCGTGAAGATCAAGCCGCTGGCCCGGCCCGCCATCGATGCGGTTGAGCAGGGCGACATTCAGATCATCCCCGAGGCTTGGAAGAACAACTATCTGGGCTGGATGCGCGACATCAAGGACTGGTGCATCTCCAGACAAATCTGGTGGGGACATCAGATCCCCGCCTGGTATTGCGAGACCTGTCATGGGAAATCCTTCATCCGTCGAGCCTCTGACGGAGTTCCGGTCATTCCATCCGATGCCGTGCCGCTCGTCGGCTTATCGAAACCGGCCTCCTGTCCCAAAGGGCACGGCGGGAGTCTCGTGCAGGACCCCGATGTGCTCGACACCTGGTTCTCCTCCGCCCTCTGGCCCTTCTCCACGCTGGGCTGGCCGGACAAGACACGGGATCTTGAGAAGTATTATCCGACCTCAACGCTCGTGACCGGGCTCGACATTCTGTTTTTTTGGGTCGCGCGCATGATCATGATGGGTCTGAAATTCATGGGTGAGGTGCCCTTCCGCGAAGTCTATATCCACGCGTTGGTCCGCGACGCCGAAGGGCAAAAGATGAGCAAGTCGAAGGGGAACGTGATCGACCCCCTCCATGTGATGGAACAGTACGGCACCGATGCCTTGCGCTTTACCCTTGCCTCCATGTCCACCCCGGGCCGCGACATCAAGCTCGCCGAGGAGCGGATCGAGGGCTATCGCAACTTCGCGAACAAGATCTGGAACGCCGCGCGGTTCATCCTGATGAACCTGGAAGGGCCGCGAACAGCAACACCGGCGAAAGAGCGCTCACTGCCGGATCGATGGATTCTTGCGCGGTTAAGCGAGACGATTGGATCCGTGTCGCAGTCGTTGGAACACTATCGCTTCGATCAAGCCTGCTCGTCTCTCTATCAGTTTGTCTGGCATGAGTACTGCGACTGGTACCTTGAGCTCGCCAAGGTTGCGTTGCAACAGCGGGACTCACCGGAAGCCAAGGCCACGAGGCAGACCTTGGAGGAATCCAGCGAAGCGCTCATGCGGCTGTTGCATCCCTTTATGCCCTTCTTAACGGAGGAGATCTGGCAGACGCTCCCCCACGAAGGTGAGAGCGTGATGATCCAGAGCTACCCTCGCCCCGATCCGGCCTGGGAGGACAAGGAAGCGGAAGAGGCGCTCTTACTGCTTCAACAGGCAGTCAGCCTCGTCCGCACCGGACGATCGTTGCTGAATTACAGTCCTGCCGTGCAGGTGGCCTTCTTCGTCGAATGCCAGCAGGCCGGGAACACCAGCGCGCTGTCCCGAATGACTGCCTATCTCTCTGCCTTGGCCAAAGGACCGGCGCAAGTCGCCGCCTCCCAAGGCTGGCCAAGCGAGAAGTTGCTGCAGCTGACCAGACAGGGCACGACCATCGGCCTGACCGTCATGGGCCAGGTGGACCTGCAGAAGGCCCTCGCGCGCATCGCCAAGCAGCGCGATGATGAAGCGCTCGAGCGTACTCGTCTCGAAGGCAAGCTCAAGAATCAGGAGTTTGTCGCAAAGGCGCCCCCCGAAGTCGTGGCCGAGCACCAGCAGCGGCTGGTCTTGATTCAAGACAATCAAGCCATCCTCGACAGCAGCCTTACCCAGCTCACGAACATGCTGGAACGGTAACCCGATGCAGCCTCTTTCGCCTGACCAGCTTCACGGCATTGTGATGGCGGCCTTGCAGGAAGATGCGCCCTTCGGCGACGCGACCACGGCCGCCCTGTTTCCCGATCCTGTGTCCGCCTCCGCAGTCGTGCTGGCCAAGCAGCATGTGACCGTGGCGGGGCTCGCGGTCGCAATTCAGACGTTTCGAGAGGTTGATGCCGCCTTGACCATGACCGAGCACGTTCCCGACGGCTCGACGGCGCAAGCGGGCGCTGCCCTGCTTACGATCGCCGGAGACGCCCGGTCTATCCTGCGGGCGGAACGGGTCGCGCTGAATTTCTTACAGCACCTCTCCGGGATCGCCACGCTCACGCGCGCCTATTGCGACGCAATCCGCGGCTATCCGGCCAAGATTCTCGATACGCGGAAGACGCTGCCCGGCCTCCGAGCCTTGGAAAAATGGGCGGTGAGCCTGGGCGGAGGGACCAACCACCGCTTTTCGCTGAGCGACGGCATTATGGTCAAGGACAACCATATTGCGTTGCTCGCGCAGGCGGGATTGTCGCTGGCGGAGGGTTGCCGCCTTGCGAGAGAACGGGCCCCGCATCGCCTGCGGATGATTGTCGAGGTCGATGCGCTGGAGCAGATCCCAATGGCGCTCGACGGCGGAGCGGACGTGATCCTCCTGGACAACATGATTCCTGCCGACGTACGAAGGGCCGTTGATCTGATCAAGGGCCGGGCGCTGGTGGAAGTCTCGGGGGGCATCACGCTGGCGACGGTCCGGGACTATGCGGCGGCCGGGGCCGACTTCATCTCGATCGGAGCCTTGACCCATTCGGCGCCGGCGGCGGATATCAGCCTTGACCTCACCCCGGCGTAAGTGCATAAGCGGATGATCTTCGCGGCGGTCTTGCCGCTTGTTGGCTTTCGCCGCCTCGCTTGTTGAATGATCTGACCCAAGAAGCCGTCGCCTCGTCATTGCGAACCCGTGTCTTCGGACGGCATTTGCACGTCCTCTCGCAGACCGACTCGACCAATTCCGCCCTGCTCAAGCTGGCTCAAGCAGGAGCCGAACATGGCACGGTAGTCTGCGCCGATCACCAGACCGCCGGCCGCGGCCGTCGGGGCCGGTCGTGGTTCTCCCGTCCCGGCGACGGTCTCTGTTTCTCGCTGCTGCTCCGTGGCCGCCGGCTTCTTTCTGATGATGTCCACTGGCCCGCATGGGTTCCCCTTGCCAGCGGCACGGCCGTTGCGCTGGGCATCGCCGATACGGTCGCCATCACTCCACAGCTCAAATGGCCGAACGATCTCCTCCTCGGCGGCCGCAAGCTGGGCGGGATCCTGTCTGAAAGCCTGTTGACGACTCAGTCTCCTCCGTTCTTCATCGTCGGCATTGGACTCAACGTCAACCTGCCGCAGAAGGACCTGCCGGAAGATCTGCACGACACAGCCACGTCATTGATCATGGCCACCGGCCGGCCGGTTGACCGCGCGCGGCTTCTTTCCAATATTCTTGAGCGGTTGGAAGAACAGCTTGAACCGGTGCTGGACGGCGAGATCGCGCAGGCCATTTCGGCCTATACAGGGTTGTGCGCCACGATCGGCCGGCAGGTCAGCATCGAGTTCGCGGCCGCGCCTCCCTTGATCGGGCTGGCCGAAGCCGTGGCGCCGGATGGAGCCCTCCTCGTTCAATCCCTCTCCTCCAGCTCCGGCCCCCGGAAGGCGGAGACGGTTGCAGTCCGGGTTGGAGATGTGGTCCACTTACGATGACGGGTGAACGACAGGCACGTATCCATGCTGCTCGCGATCGATATCGGCAACACCAATCTCGTGTGCGGGTTGTTCGAGGGGCCGCGCCTCCAGGGCCATTGGCGGCTTGCCACCAACCACCAGAAGACCGCCGACGAATACGGGCTCGACCTTCGCGGGCTGCTTCAATTGGCCGGGTTTCAGGTCGAACAGATCCATGGGGTAATTATCTCAAGCGTCGTCCCCTCGCTCACCTCCACGATCGAGGCAATGAGCGAGGCGTTTTTCCACCGCATTCCCTACCTCGTCTCGTCCGACACCGATTCCGGCTTGCAGCTCCGGTATGCCAATCCGAAAGAGATCGGGAGCGACCGGATTGTCAACGCCGCCGCAGCCTACGCCCAGTACCGGACGGACCTCATCATCATCGATTTCGGCACCGCGACGACGTTCTGCGCCGTCACGAGACGGGGGGAATATTTGGGCGGCGTCATCGCTCCCGGGCTGGGGATTTCCGCGGAGGCGCTCTGGTCCCGGACGGCCAAGCTGCCCAAGGTCGCCTTGATCAGCCCCAAGACCGTCATCGGGCGCGACACCGCGAGCAGCATTCAGTCCGGCCTCATCTTCGGCTATGCGGGACTGGTGGATGAAATCGTGGACCGGATGCAGCGGGAGCTCTGCACGACCCCGACGGTCATCGCGACGGGCGGGCTCGCCTCCGTGATTGCACCGGAATCGAGACGCATTCAGGCGGTCAAGCCGTTTCTGACGCTCGAAGGTCTCGAACTCCTCTATCGCCGCAATCGAGGCGACCTCGTCGATCGAGGAGAACCGGCCTGACCCGAAGGTTCGATTTCTTTCTCGCCTCTTTTCCCTGCCTGTCCTGCTCGCATGTCTGCTCGTCCAGATTTTCTGCGCTGTTCCTGTTGACTTTACCGACCCGGTGGCTATCTACCAACAACCATAGGTATACCCAGTGGATGAAAACATGGAAAACGGCAACAGTCTCAACGACTTATCCGATCAGGACACGGCTGAAGTGGCATCAAGCGACGGCCAGCAGGTGAGTGATCTGCAGCAACTTCGTGAGAGCCTCGCGGCAAAAAGCGACGAGGCGAAGGCGAATCACGATCGCTACCTCAGGACCGTGGCGGAGCTGGAAAATTACAAGCGGGTCTCCCAGCGCGAACAGCGGGAGAGCATTCGCTACGGCAACGAATCCATCCTGAAGGAACTGCTTCCGGCGATCGACAATCTGGAGCGTGCCATTCAGGCCGCCAAGACCAGCGCCGGAACGGACGCCTTGATCCAAGGGGTGGAATTGACCCTCAAGCAACTGCAGGAGGCGATCGGCCGATTCGGGGTCAAACCGATATCCTGTATCGGTAAACCCTTCGATCCGACCTGCCAGCAAGCGGTGACCCAGGTCGAAAGCTCACGCATCGCGCCGGGATGCGTGGTCGAGGAGTTTCAAAAGGGCTATCTATTGCACGACCGTGTCTTGCGGGCCGCGATGGTGAGCGTGGCGACAGCCCCTTCGGCCCCAGACTCGGAGTCCGGCCAGGATTCTTGACGCAACGGAAAACGAAGCGGTCCGCTCGTCGGGTCATCCGGCCGGCGGGTGGCAGCGCCGCTTCGTGAGGAAGGAGAGACCCAATGGGAAAAGTTATCGGCATTGATTTGGGAACCACCAACTCCTGTGTGGCCATCATGAGCGGCGGCGATCCCGCCGTCATCGCCAATGCGGAGGGGAGCCGCACCACGCCGTCGGTGGTCGCGATCACCGACAAGGGCGAGCGACTGGTCGGCCAAATCGCCAAACGCCAGGCCATTACCAACCCCGAGAACACGATCTATTCGGTGAAGCGCCTGATGGGGCGCAAGTTCCGCAACCGCGAGGTGCAGGACGCCATGAAGCGCCTCCCCTACAAGGTGGTGGAAGCCGACAACGGCGACGCGCACGTGGAGATTCGTGGCAAACGGTACAGCCCTGCCGAAGTGTCGGCGATGATTCTGCAAAAAATGAAGCAGACCGCGGAGGACTATCTAGGCGAAAAAGTGACCGAGGCGGTCATCACCGTCCCGGCCTATTTCGACGACAGCCAGCGTCAGGCCACCAAAGACGCCGGCCAGATCGCCGGCCTGAACGTGTTGCGCATCATCAACGAGCCGACCGCCGCCTCGCTCGCCTACGGCCTGGACAAGAAAAAAGACGAGCGCATCGCGGTTTACGACCTGGGAGGCGGCACCTTCGACATTTCGATCCTTGAGATCGGCGAAGGCGTCTTCGAGGTGAAGTCCACCAACGGCGACACCTATCTCGGCGGCGACGACTTCGACCTGCGGATCATGGACTGGCTCGTCGAGGAGTTCAAGAAGGATCAAGGCATCGACCTTAAGAAGGACCGCATGGCGCTCCAGCGGTTGAAGGAGGCCGCCGAGCGGGCCAAGATCGAGCTGTCCTCCTCCCAAGAGAGCGAGATCAATCTGCCGTTCATCACGGCCGACGCCAGCGGTCCGAAACACTTGGTGACCAAACTCACGAGAGCGAAGCTCGAACAGCTCGTCGATGACCTGATTCAGCGCACGATCGAACCCTGCCGGAAGGCCTTGGTCGATGCCGGGGTCGGCGCGCGGGACATCCACGAGGTGGTATTGGTCGGCGGCATGACCCGCATGCCGAAGGTCATTCAGACCGTCAAGGACTTCTTCGGCAAAGAACCCCATCGGGGCGTCAACCCCGATGAGGTGGTCGCGGTGGGGGCCGGCATTCAAGGCGGCGTCCTTAAGGGCGAGGTCAAGGATGTCCTCCTGCTGGACGTGACGCCGTTGACCCTCGGCATCGAAACGCTCGGCGGGATCTTCACCCACTTGATCGAGCGGAACACCACAATTCCGACTAAGAAGAGCCAGGTGTTCTCCACCGCCGCGGATAACCAGACCGCGGTCACGATCAGGGTCTTCCAAGGGGAGCGCGAGATGGCCAACGACAACAAGCTCCTCGGCCAGTTCGATCTCGTGGGCATTCCGCCGGCTCCGCGCGGCGTGCCGCAGGTCGAGGTGACGTTCGACATCGACGCCAACGGCATCGTGCACGTCTCGGCCAAGGACCTTGGAACCGGCAAGGAACAGTCGATCAAGATCACGGCATCAAGCGGCCTCAGCAAGGAGGAGATCGAGAAGCTCGTCCGCGACGCGCAAAGCCATTCGGACGAGGACAAGAAGCGCCGGCAGTTGGCCGAAGCCCGCAACCAGGCCGACACGCTGATCTACGGGACGGAGAAAAATCTGAACGAGCACGGCGACAAGATCTCGGAGGACGAGAAGACCAAGATCAAGGATGCGGTGGCCGCCTTGCGCAAGGCGATGGAAGGCAACGACCTCGACGCCATCCAATCCGCCACCCAAACCCTCACCTCCGCCTCCCATAAGCTGGCCGAGGAGATGTACAAGAAGGCCAGCGCCTCCGCCTCCCCGGGCGGCTCCGGAGGACCGGAAGGCAACGGCGGTGCGACCGGGAAAACCGATGAAAAGGTTGTGGACGCGGAGTTTGAAGAAGTAGACAAGGACAAAAAGTAGTTTACAATCTCAACGACGGGGCCGATCTCCGAACCGGAGGTCGGCCCTCCTATTGACCGACTTTCCAACCGGCCGTGGCATCCGTGAGCAAACGCGACTATTACGACGTCCTCGGAGTGGAACGCACCGCCTCCGACGACGAGATCAAGAAAGCCTTCCGGAAGTTGGCTCGCCAACATCACCCCGACCTCCACGCGGCGGACAAGGACAAGAAACAGGCGGAAGAAAAATTCAAAGAAGCCAACGAAGCCTACGAGGTCTTGAGCGATCCGGAGAAGCGCAAGCGCTATGACATGTTCGGCCATAGCGGGGCCCAGGGCGGGGCCGGGTTCGAGGGATTCGACTTCGGACAGGGCGGCGGATTCGGGGACATCTTCAACGACATCTTCGAGGACTTCTTCGGCGGGACGCGCGGCGGACGCCAGCGGGGCGAGCGAGGCTCCGACCTTCAATACAATCTTGAGCTGACGTTCGAAGAGTCGATCTTCGGCAAGGAAGCCAAGCTGAAGATTCCCCGCTGGGAGGTCTGCCACGACTGCAACGGCACCGGCGCCAAGTCGGCCGCCTCCATCAAAACCTGTCCGAGTTGCCAGGGATCAGGCCAGATCCGCCTGCAACAGGGATTCTTCAGCGTCAGCCGGACCTGCCACCATTGCGGCGGAAGCGGCCATGTCATCACCGAGCCCTGCAAGACCTGCCAGGGGCGCCAACGGGTGTATAAGGAACGGCTGCTGGCCGTCCACATTCCCCCCGGCATCGAAGGAGGGATGCGGCTCCGGCTGGCCAATGAAGGGGAGCATGGGGTCAACGGCGGTCCTCCCGGCGACCTCTTTGTCGCCGTCTCGGTCAAGCCGCACCCCGTATTCTCTCGAAAGGGGCAAGAGATCTACTGCGACGCGCCGATCAATTTCGTCACGGCCGCCCTCGGCGGACAAGTGGAGGTGCCGACGCTCCATGGGACGGCGACGATCAAAATCGCTCCCGGCACCCAGCACGAAAAACAGGTCCGCATCAAAGGCGCAGGCGTGCCCAGCCTCAAGGGCGGGCAGCCCGGCGATCAGGTCTGCGTCGTCAAGATCCACATTCCCACCAAACTCACGCAGCGCCAGAAAGACCTCTTGGCCGAGTTTGCCAAAGAGAGCGGCCTCACCGCCGCGACGGAAGGAGATGGATTTTTCGACAAGGTCAAAACGCTCTTCGAGTAACGTGCTCGCCCCTTGCGTCCTGGTTGACCCTCTTCTATCGTCTCCCCATGCCGGCTTTCTTCGTCTCGAGTGAACAGGCGGTCGGGACCACCATCGTCATCCGCGGCGATCTGTTGCGCCATCTTCGCACCAGCCTGCGGGTTCGACCGGGCGAAGAACTCAGGCTCACGGAGGACCATGTCCGCCGCCATCGCGCTCGGGTCACATCAGTGACCGCGGAGCAACTGACCGCGTCCGTGCTCGATACGGCTCAGCGGCCTGCTGGGACGGCGCCGGCCGTGATCCTAGGGCAGGCCCTGCTCAAGCATGATCAGATGGACTGGGTAATCCAAAAGGCGACGGAACTGGGCGTCGCCTTCGTCATACCCCTTATCACGAGCCGGGGTGTCGTGCGGCCGGACGCCGCGCGTATCAAGGCGCAGCGAGAACGGTGGAACAAGATCGCCTTCGAAGCCGCCCAGCAAGCGGAGCGTTGGGATATCCCGGAGGTCATGGAACCGCAAGCCTGGCCCGATTGGGTGGGCGCCCTTCCCTCCGCTGCCACGCGACTGTTGCTGCATGAGCGCCGCCGGTCGGTCCCCCTGTCGGATATCCCGCTCTCCGAGGCGGTTGGGGAACCTTTCGTCCTGGCCATAGGGCCGGAAGGAGGCTGGACTGAGGATGAAACCTATGCCGCCGACCAGGCGGGATTTCGATCGGTCAGCCTGGGTGAACGAATTCTTCGGGCTGAAACGGCGGCTCTCGCCGGGCTGACCCTCCTCCAAGGGAGGTTGGGACAGCTTCGCTGAGGGACAGACTGCTTCGCGACGGCTCCACCGTTACGGCATCAGAGACAGAATCGTTCCGTTCTCCCCGACCGCCCAGCCGCGGGATGCATCGGCAAAGGACAAGCCGAACAGCGAATACTTGGCAATCGGCGGGTGAGGCAGCCAGGTAATCCCCGCATCGGCGGTCGAATACAACGCGCCGCCTTCTCCCACCGTCCATCCGGTCTTGGAATCGGTAAAGCGGATTTTCAGGAAATCCGTGACGCGCTTGCACCCGCCGACGCAGGAAATCGAGCGATCCACCCATTGTTGCCCGCCGTCGCTCGTTTGCAACATGATCCCGGCGTTGCCGACGACCCAACCGTTGGCGTCGTCCAGGAACGCGACGTCAAAGAACGTCCCCGCGCTATGGCTGGATTGCGCCTGCCAATTGGCGCCGCCGTCTTGGCTGACGAGTATCGTTCCAAGGGCTCCGACCGCCAGGCCATGTTGTTCGTTCAAGAACGTGACCGAGTAGAGATTGGCGGTCGTCTCGCTGGATTGCTCGACCCAATGTTTGCCCCCATCCTCCGTATGCAGAATGACGCCCCGGTCTCCAACCACCCACCCTCGCCGTCCGCCGAGGAACGTGATTCCATAGAGCGTCGCTTGGATGCCCGTCGGCTGGGGTATCCAGGTTTCGCCCCCGTCGGTCGTGGCCAGGATCGTCCCGTTGGCCCCAGTCACCCATCCCCGACGGTCGTCCGCGAAGAAGATCCCGGCCAACAGCGTTCGCACCCCACTGGGGACCGCTCGCCATTTTTTCCCGCCGTCGGTCGTCTTGAGAATCGTCCCGCCGGCTCCGACGGCCCAGCCCAATTGTGGAGATCTGGCCTGCACGCCCATCAAGGTGTTCGTCGTCCCGCTTTTTTGCGGGATCACGCGCACCCGTTCGGCGCCTTCGGCGATACGAGGGGAGGAGAGCAGCGAACAGAGGAAGAAGATAGCCCAGCCCCAGACGATTACCGGCATAACGCTCGATCGGGACTGAAGACCGGCAAACCGTATCGCGGATCGGTCGGCATGGGGGAAGAGACGATCGCGTTTATTCCTTGATACCGAGGGGGGCCATGCCATGTTCCTCGAACAGCCCCTGCTCCGGAAGCCCACGGTGCTCGACGGTGAACTCTCCGACCGGAACAGTGATGTACTGCTTCGGTTGGCAGCAAGACCCGTCCGGCAAGACATCCCATGACCCCCGGCGCACCATCAACGTCCCCTTTGAGAGATCTGGCAAGAATTCTCCCGGCTTTCCCACGCCGAAGACATGGCGGCGCGGGACGACGACTTTGATTTCGTTGTCGGTCCAGGACAGGATGTGCAGCGCCACGCCGTTCAACAAGACCTCCGTTCGGGACACATCCTCGCCGAATTGAAAACGATCACCCACATAGGCTTGACTGCTCAGACCAAGCTGGATGGCCTCCCGCATGATGAGAAAGTCTCCGAAGCCCGTTCCCTTGATCGTGACGACCTCATCAAGCCCGGCCGAATGGGGTTCGTAGGACGTGACCTGGGGGGTGACGACCGTAAAGTGCCCGGCCTCGGTCGTCAGCACGGTTCGTTCGGCGCAACAACTGCCGTCCGGATTGGGCTTGACCGCTCCCCGCTTCACCACCACGGGCCCGTCCTTCGCGCTGAACGGCACCCAGACATCAATTCTGTCCTGATGCCAGCGATAAATGATCGCGGGCACCCCGCCGATCTCGACGGCGTTTTCCCCTGGATCAAAATCCGCAAAGGCATAGGGGGTCTCGCCGCTTTCCGAGTAATAACCGAAATTCTCGCCGCTGATCCGGAGGAGGGTGCCGATGGGTCCCTTCTCAGGCTTAATTTTCGTCACCTTCGGCACCGTCACGGTGAACTGTGACAATGTGCGCTGCATCCCGGCCTTCTTCAGAACCAAGGGGCCTGATTCGGCGCCGAGCGGCACATGGACCACGATCATCGAGTCCTTCCACTGGGCCACGACAGCCGGATGCCCGTTGAACAGCACCGCGTCGTCTGTCCCCTTGCTGTTGCCGAACCCCAACCCGAACAGCACCACCTTGGTGCCGATCGGACCGCTGACGGGATCGACACGCACTGTCGGCATCAATGAGATCTTGACGCTGTTGCTGAGCACATGTTGCACGGTGGCGCAACAGGAGCCGTCGGGAAGCGGGTCCGACGAAGCCAGCCGGATGTGAATGTCTCCGCTGGCGGCATTGGCGGGAACTTCGACCTCGATCTTATCGTCCCTCCAGCGCCGCGGCCGGACCACGACGCCTCCGATCACCACATCGTTGACCCCGAACATGGAATTGGGGTCGCGCGGGCCCGCCGTGGGGCCGAAATGTTCTCCCAACAGTTGCACGATTTCACCAGGCTCCGCCTCCGCAGGGACAACCTCCCGGATGACCGGGCGCTGGACGGTAAAGGTCCCGGCTGCAATCTTCTGCTTGCCCTTGTGGATCTCGACCGGTCCGTCCTTCGCTTCGTAGGGCACTTTGACCTCAATCAGGCTGGGGTCCCAACGCTGGATCAAGGCCGGTACGCCGCTGAAGAGGACACGGTTCTCCCTCGTGGATTGGAACCCGCCAAATCCGCTTCCAACGATGGACACAGTGGCGCCGGGAGCGGCGCTCGACGGCTGCAGTTGCACGGCCACCTTGGATTGTTTGGGGGACTTCTTCGGCGATGCGGCGAATGCCTCTTCCACTGGACCGGCCCAACTCGCCAGCAGGAGCATCAGCCCCACAACCGAGCGGATCGTCGCACCACCTCGAGATTGTATTGGAACGTCAGGACAATATGAGTTCAACATGTTATGAGCTTTTGTTGCGCGGATGAATGATAGTGGAGCCCTGCCTGTACCAGTAACTCCTCACGCAACAGAAATGGCTGTTCGAGATGGAGTTATCGTGAGGCGACGGACGATGTTGGACTATAACAAGGCATTTTTTTGAGTGTCAAGGCAGCGGGAATGGGGCGGGTGGTTTACGTATCCGTCGAAATTTCGACGATCAACTCCAGCTCAACCGGCGCATTGAGGGGCAACTCTGCGGCGCCGACTGCCACTCTGGCATGGCGGCCCGCCTCGCCGAACGCCGCCACCAGCAAGTCCGAGGCGCCGTTGACGACGGCCGGCTGTTGGACGAATCCTTCGGCCGAGGCGACATGACCGGTCATGCGCACGACCTGACCGATTCGGTCCAAGTCGCCGAGTTCGCTCTTGAGAATGGCCAGCGCATTGAGCAATGCCAGCCGCGCCGCCTCCACCCCCTGTTCGACCGTCAAGTCTCGGCCTAACTTTCCCGTATAGGACAGCCGGCCGTTTTTCATCGGGAGCACGCCGCTCAGGAACAACAACCGGCCCGATCTGACGGCCGGCACATAGTTGGCGACCGGCTTGGGGGCGGTCGGCAGTTCCACCCCCATCTCTCTCAGACGTTCCTCGCAGGACATGGCTCCGACCTCTTCTCCATGACGGCGGTCACCGGCCGCCGCTCCCTCATCCGCCCCGCAATGCGGCCAGGTAACTGTCGCCCGACGGCAGGCGCGATGCGCCGAACGCTTCCGCAATCGTTTGCCCCAGATCCGCGAAGGTCCGAAGCGTGCCCAGATTCACCCCCTTGGCGACGCGCGGGCCGAACATCAACAACGGCACAGGGTCGCCGGTCGCCTCTCCTCCTCCCAGCACATCCCGCGCGTGGTCGGCGGTCAGACACACCAGATCGCCGGGCTTGAGCTTGGCCTGAAGCTCCAACAGGCTCACATCGAGCTTTCCCAACGCCTGGGCCCAGTTGGAGGCGAACGATGCGGCGCCTCCCCATTCTACGTCATCGAACAGGCCGGCGACGATCAGCCCTCGCGGCGTGGTGGTCAGGGTCTTCATCAACTCGCTCCAGACGGCGGCTGTCTTCCTGACGGAAATCAATCTGGTGAAACCGGTCCCGTTGACCAGATCCCCGACCTTGCCGATCCCCGTCACCAATTGTTCGACGTCCACGAGCGCTTCAAACAGCGATGTTCCCGGCGGGGCCAGGCAACTTTCCCGCGCCTGATCCAGCCAGTGGAAGGCTCCGGGCGGCCCGCCGATCGGCCGAGCCACCACTCGTGCAAGCGGACACAAGCCCTGCGCAGCCTTTCTCACATCTCGACAGATGCGGAACAATTCCGGCGGAGGGCACAGGGTATCATGCGCCGCGATATGGCAGGCCGCGCCCTGATCTCCCCAGATCAGCAGGTGCCTGTGCGCGAGCGCCTCTGCGGCCGTGTGTCCCAGCAGGGTGCGGAGGTCAGGAAAGGCGACCGGACGAACGGACGCTTTGGCCGTCCGCTCGACCAATTCCCTGAGCGATGCCGGGAGCGTATCCCGATAAGAAGGGAACGGATGCGGCGGCGCCAGACCGGAGAGTTCCCACAGGCTCGTGAGGGGATCCGATCCCGGACTCGACCGAACCATGCGCCCGAAGCAGCCCTCCGGCTGGTCCATGCGCCGCAGACGGGATGGTCCCGCCACATGGCCAAGGCCCAGCGCCTCCAGCGTCGGAAGGGCCACATCCGGAGCGGCCTCGAGAACCGACCCTAGTCCCCTCCCCTTGGCCTGTCCTTTCTCTGCTTGATCGGACTCGGAAAGGGCGCCGCCCCCCAGGCCGTTGACGAAAAGCACAATAATCCGTTGAATCACGCGCGCACTATAACAGAAGCCACCAGGGCCGAAAAGACGGCGGGACCGGCGTCATCCTGCCACGCGGCCTGCTACCCCTCGCCGCTCAGCGGCCTCTTCAAGAATCTTAATGCCAGCGCTGGTGCCGATCCGATCAGCGCCCGCATCAAGCAGGGCCAGGGTGGTCGCAAGGTCGCGAATGCCGCCCGACGCCTTGATCCTGGCCCGGCCGGCCACGGCATCCTTCATCAACCGGACATCCTCCACTGTCGCGCCGCCTGCCGCAAAGCCGGTGGACGTCTTCACATAGTCCATGCCGGCTTCCACCGCGAGCCGGCAGGCCGTCCGTTTCTCCTCTTGGGCCAACAGGCAGGTTTCGAGGATGACCTTATGTTCTACGCCTGGGGTTGCGCGCACGACTGCGGTCATGTCCCGTCTGACATAATCGAGATCCCCGGACTTGAGCCGGCTCACGTTCAAGACCATGTCCAATACGGTGGCGCCCAACGCCACTCCTTCGCGCGCTTCGGCCACCTTGGCGCCGGTGGTCTGGCCGCCAAGCGGAAAGCCGACGGGCATGCCGACACGGATGTTCATGCCGCGCACCGCCGCCACGACCTCTTCAATGTAGCAGGGAGGCACGAAGATGACGGTGAAGCCGAGCCGCTGCGCCTCCTCGCAGAGCCGCAGGACATCGGCCCGCGTGGCCTCCGGGCGAAGAATCGTATGGTCGATCAAGCCGGGCAACCGATCTATGACTGTCATGATCCGCCCTCTCCCTTGATGGTCATCTGTGCTTGCACCCAACAGGAACCTGGCGTCGTGACCCCGGGCCCGCTCTACAAGCGGGCGCCCGCCATCCGCCGGAACGGCCGCTTCTGGAATTTCTCCACGGCGTGGTTATGCTCGTCCAACGTCGAGGAGAAATAGTGGGTGCCGTCGTTCCGCGACACGAAATACAGGTAGGCTGCATTGGCCGGATACAAGGCGGCTCGGATCGACTGGGCCCCGGGACTGGCGATGGGGCCGGGCGGGAGTCCGCGCACCCGGTAGGTGTTGTACGGACTATGGTCGGACAGGTCCCGCTTGCGCAGGTTTCCGTCGAACTGCTCCAATCCGTAGATGACCGTGGGATCGCTTTGTAGCGGAATCTTGCGCCGCAACCGATTGTGAAAGACCGCGGAGATCAGCTCGCGTTCCTCCCCCACGCTGGTTTCCTTTTCGATCACGGACGCAAGCGTCAGGACTTGGTGCATCGTCATCCGCATGTCGGCCGCGCGCAGCCTCCAGGCCGGAGTGAAGACCTGCCACAATTTCGAGACCATCACGTGGATCAGGTCCTTGGCTTTGGTTCCCCTGGCGACATGATAAGTGTCCGGAAACAAATACCCTTCCAGGCTGGCGGCATCGATCTCAAGCGACCGGATAAACTCGCGGTCCGTGCAGAGCCGCCGGAATTCCCGCGCATCGACCAGCTTATCGATGTCGAGGACATCCGCGATTTGAGCGATCGAGTAGCCCTCCGGCACCGTAATCGGATGTAAGACCACCTGGCCGGCGACCAATTTGTCGAGAATCTCCTGCGGCTTCATCCCCGGATTCAATTCGTACTCCCCCGAGATGATCCGCCGGTCGGCCGAGTGGGAGCGCCCCAGCAACACAAAACGGGAGCGGCTCTTGATGAGCCGCTCCCGTTCGAGTTGTGCCGCGATCTGTTGGAACGTCGCTCCCTCCGGAATCGTCACGATCTTCGGCTGAGCTTGGCGGGGATCGGTCGCGACGGGAGAGTCGGCCCATCTGGTCATCTGATAGCCGATGACACCCGCCACCAGGAAGGCAACAAGGATGATCAGCAGGATCAATCGTCCGTACATCGTCGGGTCGGTTTCGCTTATCCGCTCGGCGCTCCCCCGTTCCGCGAACCGCTATCGTCGGTCGGCCAGTCTTCGGCCGAGGGTGCGTCTGGTGTCGTGGAGGAATCCGCGTGAGCGGCCCTGCTTGTCTGGCCGGCCAGATAGCTTTGCAGCAGGATCGCCGCCGCGACGCGATCCACGACCTGCCTGCGCTTGGCGCGGCTGAGGTCCGCCTCGATCAACAACTCCTCCGCGCTCTGCGTCGTATGGCGCTCATCCCAAGTCACGATCGGGACGGACAGCACCGGCTGCAGGAGCCGGCGAAAGTCCTCGACCACCGCGGCTTCCGGCCCCAACTCTCCAGTGGTGCGAATCGGCAACCCGAGCACGACCTTCCCCGCCTCATGTTCACGCACGAGCGTCGCAATATGGGCGAGATCGGCTTCCAGCGTTCTCCGCCGATAGGTTTCCAACGGTTGCGCCGTCCAGCCGAGTTCATCGCTGAGCGCCACCCCGATCCGCTTGGTCCCGTAATCCAGCGCGAGGATTCGCTTGCCCATCAGCTTACTGTCCAAGTGCCTGCTCCACCAGCGGAAAGACCTTTTCGAGGGCGCGAGGCAACCCTTCCGGTTGCTTCCCTCCGGCCTGAGCCAGTTCCGGCCGTCCTCCTCCGGTCCCTCCGACTTCGACCGCCATGGACTTGATCAGCTCGCCGGCCTTGATGGACGCGGTCAGGTCCTTGGTCACGGCGACCAGCAGCGAGACTTTGTCGTCGCTCACGCCGCCGAGCGCCACGACTCCTGATTTGAGCTTATCACGGACCCGGTCGGCCAGCGCGCGCATGCCGTTCATGTCCATGCCGTCGGTCCGCTGCACATGCACCTGCACCGAGCCGATTGTGCGGACCTGGGCGTCGGTCGAGGCCCCGCTGGCGAGCTTGAGCTTCAACTCCTCCAGTTCCCGCTCCTTTTCCTTCAACTGCGCCGCCAGTTTCCTGGTCCGGCCGACAAGGTCGGACGGCGCGACCTTCAGGATCTCCGACAGCTCCCGAACATCCGCCTCCAACCGCTTGAGCGCGGACAGCGCGCCTACCCCCGTCTGCGCTTCGATCCGGCGCACCCCGGCGGCCACTCCGGTCTCGGACAGGATGCGGAAGAGACCGATCTCGCCGGTGTGACGGCAATGGGTGCCGCCGCAGAGTTCCTTGCTGAACTCTTCGATGGTCACGACCCGCACCTGTTCCCCGTACTTATCCCCGAAGAAGGCCAGCGCGCCGGCCGCGACCGCATCCTGAATGCCCATCACCTGCGTCCGCACCTGCTCATTGCGGCGGATCTGGTCGTTGACGATCGCTTCCACTTCGTCGATATCCCTGCCGGACAGCGCCTTGAAATGCGCGAAGTCGAATCGCAGCCGATTCGGCGCGACCAGCGATCCATATTGTTTGACATGCGGGCCCAGAAGATCGCGGAGGGCGGCATGCACGAGGTGCGTCGCCGTATGGTTGCGAGCCGCGTCCTGTCTCGTGTTGGCCCGCACCTGGGCCTGGAGCCGATCCCCTTCGCGCACAAGACCGCTCTGGACCCTCCCCTTGTGCACAAACATCGTGGGAAGCGGCTTGACGGTTTCCGTGATCTCAATCCGGCCTTCCGGCCCCACCAGCACCCCTTGATCCCCGACCTGCCCGCCGCCTTCCGCATAAAAGGGCGTGACATCTAGGACGCACTCGATCTCGTCACCGGCCGTTGCTTCCTTGACAAGCCGGTCGCCCTTCAAGATGGCCTGGAGCACGCTTTCGCTCTGCAACCGTTCGTACCCGACGAATTGCGTGGCCGGCACCCGTGCCGACAGCTCCGCCAACATCGGGCTCACGGCCTCCGACTCGAACGAGGCGGATTTCCGCGCCCTCGCCCTCTGTTCATCAATGGCCCGGTCGAACCCCTCTTGATCGACGGCCAGGCCCTGCTCGCGACAGGCTTCCGCGATCAAATCCATCGGAAAGCCGTAGGTATCATAAAGTTTGAAGACCTCCGGACCGGCCAGCACCGGCTGGCCGGCGGCTTTGGCCTTCGCCACCATGTCGTTGAGGATGGGCAGACCCTGGTCCAATGTGGCGATGAACCGCTCTTCTTCCCCTTGCGTCACCTCCGTGATCGTATCAGCCGCGGCGCGCAGCTCCGGATAGAACGATCCCATGGAGAGCGCCACCGAGCCGGTCAGGTCGTACAGGAACGGTTCCGAGACGCCCAGCAGGCGACCGTGGCGCGCCGCGCGCCGGAGAATCCGGCGCAACACATACCCGCGCCCTTCGTTCGACGGCAGAATGCCGTCGGCCACCAGAAACGCGATGGCCCGCAGATGGTCCGCGATCACGCGCATGGACCGATCACTCGAAAGGTTCGCGCCGTACCGTTGCCCGGTCCTGGTCCCGATGGCGTGAAGAATCGGCGCAAAGACATCGCCGTCGTAGTTGCTGTGTTTCCCCTGGACGACCGCGGCCAGGCGTTCCAGTCCCATGCCCGTATCGATGCTCGGCCTGGGAAGCGGCTGCCGTTCGCCCCTGTCGTTTTGGTTGAACTGCATGAACACGAGGTTCCAGATCTCGATCACGCGATCGCCGTCGCCGTTCGGCCGGTCGTCACCCGGCACCGCCGTTCCCTGGTCGAAGTGAATCTCGGAGCAGGGGCCGCAGGGACCCGTGTCCCCCATCTGCCAGAAATTATCCTTCTCGCCGAACCGCATGATGCGTTGGTCCGGCATGCCGATCCTTTTCCATAGGCTTGCCGCGTCGTCGTCATCCTTATAGACCGTGACCCAGAGGCGATCCTTGGCCAACCCGACCTCCTTGGTCAGGAACTCCCATCCGAACTCAATGGCCTCGGCCTTGAAGTAGTCCCCGAACGAGAAGTTGCCGAGCATCTCGAAAAAGGTATGGTGCCGCGCCGTGTAGCCGACGTTCTCCAGATCGTTGTGCTTTCCTCCGGCCCGCACGCACTTCTGCACCGTGACGGCCCGCTTGTAGGCCCGGCTCTCCTCGCCGAGGAACACCCGCTTGAATTGGTTCATCCCGGCGTTCGTAAACAACAGGGTCGGGTCCGCCTGAGGAATCAGGGGCGAGCTGGCCACCGCCTGATGGCCCTGCCGCTCAAAATAGCGGAGAAACGCCTGGCGGAGGGCTTCTGTCGTGTGATTCATGAAACCATCCTTCCGTAAGTCCGGCTACTCGCCGTGGGCATCCCCGTCGTCGCGATGTTCCATCCCGATCGCTTCTGCGATCACCTCTTCGCCAAACCCGCGTTGCCGCAGGAGTGAGGCAAGCCTGGCCGGCGAGACGGCCCGTCCCCCTTTTTGCTGTTGCCTAATGATCTCTCCCGCGAATCTCCGTTCGGTATCGCGCCCATACAAACGCGCCAGCGTCTCGGCGACCAAGGGTTCATCAAAGCCCTTGGCCAACAATTCGGCTTCGAGGGCTGGCTTGGCCATGGGGCGCCGCTGCACCCGAGACTCGGCCCATCGAAAGGCGAAGGAACGATCATTCAGATAGCCGAGCTCGATGCAACGTGCGACGGCCTCCCGAACGATTTTCTTCGGCACTCGCTGCCGTTGCAGATAGCGAGTAAGTTGCGCGGCAGTCCGATCACGCAGTGACAGATACTTGAATGCCAGTTGAATGGGGTCCCGCCGGGGGGAGATCACGCGCCGCCGGGAGGACGAGTCCTTCATGGCATCACGGCCACTGTGGCGCTGCCAGATCGCGCAATGCCGGACGAGCGTCACCCCCGCACCGCGTGCGACCGCCTCTCTTTCTCCTCGCCCTTCGCGTCGGCCTTCTTCTCGTGTTTGTCGTCCTTGTCGGACCGCTTGTCGGACGCCTTGGCTCCGACTCCCGAGGATTCTCGAATTCGATGCTCGATATCGCGGGCGATGGCCGGATTGTTCTTTAGGAAATCCCGGACCTGCTCCCTTCCCTGGCCCAACCGCTCGCCCTTATAGGAATACCAGGCGCCGGACTTCTCCAAAACCCGCTTCTCGACGCCGAGATCGACCAGTTCGCCCATTTTCGAGATGCCTTCCGCAAACATGATGTCGAATTCCGCCTGTTTGAACGGGGGCGCCATCTTGTTCTTCACCACCTTGACCCGGACGCGGCTGCCGGTCACGTCGGTGCCTTCCTTGATCGATTCAATCCTTCGGATGTCGAGCCGAACGGAGGAATAGAATTTGAGGGCGTTCCCGCCGGTGGTCGTCTCCGGATTGCCGAACATCACTCCCAGCTTCATACGAATCTGGTTGATGAAAATGACCATCGTCTGGGATTTGGAGATCGCCGCGGTCAATTTCCGCAGGGCCTGCGACATCAGCCGCGCCTGCAAGCCCATGTGGGCGTCACCCATTTCCCCTTCGATTTCCGCGCGCGGCACCAGGGCCGCCACGGAGTCGATCACCAGCAGATCCACGGCCCCGCTGCGGACCAACGTTTCCGCAATTTCCAGCGCCTGCTCCCCGGTATCGGGCTGCGAAACCAGCAGATCGTCCGTGTTGACTCCCAATTTGCGCGCGTAGCCGAGATCCAGCGCATGCTCGGCGTCGATAAACGCGGCGATGCCGCCGGCTTTCTGCGCTTCGGCGATCACATGCAGCGACAGGGTCGTTTTGCCCGAGGATTCAGGGCCGAAGATCTCGATGACCCGGCCTCGGGGCAAGCCACCGATCCCCAACGCAATATCCAACGACAGCGAGCCGGAGGACACGACCGGGGCGTCGACGACCACCTCCGCGGTGCCGAGCTTCATCACCGCTCCCTTGCCGTACTGTTTTTCGATTTGAGACAGGGCCAGATCCAGCGCGCGTTTCTTGTCGTCCTTTTCGGCCATTCCAGGCTCCTTCGTTGGGATCAAAATCGTGGAATTATACCCGACACGGTCGGGAAAAACCTAGCGCCGGTGCCGGAGGGATGCTCCACGTCTCCTCATGCGGACGCGGGCGGAACATGGTACAGTGTGGCCGTCGCTCCTCGGTCCGTGCGGACATGCGCTCAGGTGTTTCCCCAATGCGGACAACTCGGTTCCTCCCGTTCGTCTTCGCCCTGCTTCTGTGGACGGCCGGCGTCCATGCCAAACAGCCTGGTCCGGCCTCGTCTGATTCACAGCAGACAGGACCGTCGGCGATCATGGTGCATGCCGCTGCCCCGCTGGCCCTCCTCAAACCGGCATTGGATGAGTTGGACGCGGCGTGGCGCCAACGGACCGGCGACCGCTGGACGGCTCTGGCCCAAGGAGCCGGCTTTATCAAATATGCGTGGAAGCGGGAACGGGCGGAATGGACCGTCAGAGGAAACCACGTCGACTTCAGCCTGACGATCACCTTCACGGCCGATACCGCCACATCACCGGAAAGCAAGACCGTCGCTTCCTGCGGACGCCGTGCGGCGGGCCGAGCGCCAGGCAGGGTCGTCGCGCGTATTACGTCCGTCCTATCATTGGGACCGCAATACAATGTGCAGGCCTCCAGCAAGGTGACCTCCGTGCAGGCCGTTGGAGCCTGCCTTCGCGAACTGGACCGGGCGGACCTGACTCCCACGGTCGCCTATCTCCTGCGCGCCGACCTCCAGCAGGCGCTTCCGATCCTCAACACGCATATTCAACGCCAATTCCAATTCAAGGAACCGGTCCAGAGGGCCTGGACCTCCCTGCAACGGCCCGTGGCGGTCGATGAGCGGCAACATCAGACGCTGCTCCTCGACCCACGAGAAACCAGAGCCGGGTCCATTGAAGGACAGGACAGCCTGTTGAAGGCGGCGATCGGATTCATGGTGCTTCCCCGCTTAACGAACGGGCAGGTCGCGACTTCCACCGCAGTCCCGCTTCCACTCCTTAAGACCACGCCTCCCCCGGATGGATTCCATGTCTCACTCGACGTCCCGCTTCCATACGAAGAGGCCAACCAACAACTGGCTCAACGGCTCGTGGGACAAACCTATGGAACGGAGCCTGGCACGATCACCATTCGACAGGTGCATTTCCATCCGGCGGGTGACAAGGCCGCGCTTGAGATGACCCTGGACCTGGCCGGCCTTGCGCCGATCACGCTCCTGATGCAAGGCGAGCCACGATACGAGCCGGAGACCCAAACCGTCCGTTTCACTCATTTCGATTACCAGATCAAGAATCGCTCCATGCTGACCGATTTCGCGGAATCACTGTTGCATGAAGAGTTCCGCCGTTGGCTGGAGCAAAGCGCGACCCTTCCCCTGGCGGATAAACTGGAGGAGGCACGGCAGCAATTAGAAGCCGGCCTCAACCGCGATGTGGATGGCGGGAGGCTCCAAGGCCGAATATCCATATTGCGTCTCGTCAGCCTGACCATGAAGCCCACGCTGGTCCTTGGTCGCTTCATCGCCGAGGGTGAATTACATTACCATGTGCGAAGCCGGCAGTTTCTCCGCTAACCGTCTTCCCGAGGAAGCCTGAGATCACAGCGAAAAAGTTCGCAGCAGCGCAATCCTGGACGATCGACTGACAGATCTGAAACTCGCTGCCTTGGGAACGACTACCATGCGCATGTGACGGACCCGTCGCATTACCCGATCTGAACCGCTGCGAGCAAGAACCCTGATTGTCCGACGCAGCGGCGACATGCTATAGTTGTGTTTCGCTTGTTCGAATTCTGTTTCGATTCCCTTCCAGTGCTTGCGTGGCGGTGTAGCTCAGTTGGTAGAGCAGCGGACTCATAAGCCGCGGGTCACCCGTTCGATCCGGGTCACCGCCACCATACCAACCTTCGGTTGAGCCAGCCGCTCTTCATCGCTCTATCGTAGTTGACGCGGCTGGAGAAGCACCTCCAGGATTTTATTCTCCGGGCTATTGCTTCAATTCCTTTGTGTGAACCGGCGGCTCGTCGGGCAGAACCCCTCTCTACCAAGCTACTTGAACCCGTGGCTCTTTTGGGTCATATCGTCACGGAGAAACACCTTCAGGGATCCGTTCTTTCGCTTACTCGCTTGAACCCCCGGCCATACTGCCCTTCTGTTGAGCGAGTCATCCTCGATTGTCTATGACACCAATGCCGCATCTTTTCTGCGGTTCGGGCGAATGGGACTCTTGGGAGACATCGTGCCACTTGTTGCACCCCCATTTTGCCAAAACCCCCGCCACCAGGAATCGGCTCGCTTTTCAATCTTTTGTTTAACCTGTACCTGCCGCTCTAAAAACCGGAGATGGGCCTCAAGCGACCGGATGGATCGTTGCAGGTTCATCACCTGCTGATTGAAACCTTGATTCGCCATCATCACATCCTCCTTTGCCGTGCAATCGCGCGAGACTATTCACAATGACGAATGACGCCGACAACTACTCCTTCGATCTGAAATTCGTCGGTTAGATGAACGGGAATTGGTCGCATAGCAGAGTTGGCAGGATGGAGTTCGATATGCTCCCCCTTTCGAACGAACGTTTTGATCGTGGCCTCCCGATTGAGCAGCGCGATCACGGTCTGCCCGTTCCGGGCCGTGTGTTGTTTCCTGACCACCACGTAATCTCCGGGCAGGATGCCCTCCTCGCGCATCGATTCCCCCTTAATCCTCAGGACCATCGTGCCGCCTGCCTCCACCATCGACTGAGGAACCTCCACGAAGTCCGATTGGGCAATTGGTTCGATCGGATGCCCCGCCGCCACGACTCCCGCCATCGGCAGCACACGCTTCTCAGCCAGTTTTTTCAGCAGCACATCCACGACACCGGGAATGCGCCGCGTTCCTCCTTCATAACGGGTCACGGTCATCCTGGTTGTCCGTAACTCCCTGGCCAACTCCTCTTGTGTCAGCCCGAGAGCCAGGCGGCGACGTTTAAGTTCATCCGGCTTCATGTGTATCCAATGGTTACATCTCTTGGCAGCCGCTGTCAAGCCCGTTTCCTCTCAAGTGCTACACTTTCCAAAACCCTTCGGCGACCGATCCTAAGACGGCACCCATCAGGCTATGCCGCCATGCCGGCCGCCCTATTCAGAAGACCGGACGGCAACCGATAAGAGATCGGCACCATGATGACCCGCCTCCCAGCCATGTCAGAAGTCAGCCTCGCCAGACCATCCCATGCGGGAAGACGCATTTTTGCCGCGGCCCTGGGAACCACCTCCGCGACCGTCTGGTTCCTCATCGCTCTGTCGCTCTGGCACGCACAGGTCCCCAGGACCTGGTTGCAGGACCTTCTCCTCTTGGTCGGCGGCTTGTTCGCCTTTCTGGTTCCCTGCGTCCTGGTTTGGGTTATCGTCCACGGTTATGACTGGGCCAAAGGCTTCCGCCGCTGACTTCCCGATCCCTTCTCCTTCCTCCCCATGACGGTTCCCCCGGATTCGGATCGGCCATCGCCGGTTTTTCAGCCTTCCTGCTGATCGACATCGCCACCATGCCAGGAGAAAAGTTCATCGTAAACCATCCTTGTAATTGTTCTTGACAAATAAACTCAACTTTAAATATAGTCGCCCCTCTCAACAAGCCATGTCCACTCTCCACCGATCACGACTACCTATGTCATCAAACCGTTTCCTTGCCTGCTTCCTTCTCTTCCTGACCACAGGCCTGCTCCCGACAGAGCCCCTTCTGGCCTGGCAATGGGTCCCGACCGATGCCGAAATTCAGGCATACCGGAAGAGCTGGAATCCTTTTTCCGAAGGTCCGCTTCTTATGCAATCCGTCGACATCCACCCCCAAGGTCAGCTTTCGGTCCGGCCATTCGTGTTCTCGCAGATCAGCGAGCATAGTTATGGAAACCAGCTTTCCTTCGCCGCCGATCGTCGCGACAGCCCCGTCAGCCTCTATTCGGTCTCCCCGCTCGTCACCGTCACCTACGGTTTGACGAACCACCTTGAGCTTGGCGTCGCCACCTCCCTCATCAGTTTTTGGGCCAAGGACTCGGCCGGCGATTGGACGACCGATACCGGGATGGGAGACCTTTCCTTGATCCTCAAATATCGACCACTGGTCCAGGATCCCGACAGCGCCAGGCCGTCCATGACGCTGTACACGCAGGTCGTGCTCCCGACCAGCCGGTGGGCGGGCACCGAGCGGCCGCCTGGAGGCTTTCCGCCGCTGGGCCGTCTGCCGGCCACCAGATTCGGAGAGTACGGGGTCACGGAAGGCCTCACGTTCAGAAAGAACCTCCGGCCGTTCCGAATCAGCGGCGGGGTGTTCTATACCTATGCCGCGCCCGGCAGCGACGGAGGCCAGACCACCTATACCGGCGATATCGTCAATACCAGGCTGGTGTTCGAGCATTTCCTGGACGACAAGCGGGGCCTGGCCTACAACCTCGAATTCGTCACCTTCCACACGTTGACCTGGCGGCTGGACGGACAATCGATCAATCGGGGCCCACAGAACGGATCAACCGTGATCGGAGTCGAACCGGCCATTCAATGGCGCTTCTCCGACGCCTGGGTGGGAGCCGTCGGCGTCCTCTTTACGGCGGCCGGACAGAATACGCTGGACGCGATCTATCCCAATTTTTCCATTCAATGGTACTGGAACAAGAGCGGCAAGGTGGTGATGCGATGACCGACATCCTCGGATGCCGGCGCCCGCAGGGATCTGCCGGGACGCTCAAGGAACGGCAGGTTTGGTCAGATCATTGTTCGCCCAATTATTGGCCGCGTTGACATCGATGCCACCGGCAGGCGGCGGTTTGTCGAGATCGACATACTGGAACGTCCCGAAGGGCTGAATCTGCTCATCGGTCGGCAATTGCTCTCGGTTCCAGCCTCCGCCGAGCGCGCGGATCAGCGCCACCGAGGCCCTCAGCAACTCGGCCTTGATCTGCACGGCGTCGATGCGCGCCGTGAGGGTGGCGACCTGCGCGTAAATAAGCTCCAGGCTGGAAGCCAGCCCGCCCTGATAGAGCTCCGTGGTGAGATTTTGCGTCTTCAGCGTGGCGCCGACAGCGGCGTCTTGTCGATTGGCGGCGACGGTCAGCCGGTTGGTCAGGCTCAAATTGTTCTCGACCTCGCGGAACGCATTGAGCACCGTCGAACGGTATCGGTCTTCCGTCTCGCGATAGGCCGACCAGGCCTGCTGCAATTGGGCGCGGCGATACCCACCCTGGAAGACCGGCAGCGCAACGGTGGCGCCATAGGACCAAAAACTATTCGCCAGCGAGATCAAATTGATGCCGGCATCTTCAAATCCGCCGCCGACACGGAACCTTACATCGGGGAAAAAAGCGGCGCGGGCGATGCCGATGGCGCGGTTTGCCTGCGCCATCCGGCGCTCCATCCCCGCCACGTCGGGCCGACGCTCCAACAAGGTGGATGGGATCGTTTGGGGAATCGTGAAATTCGCGACGCGAAGGTCATCGACCGGCTTGATCGTGAAACTGGCCGGCGCCATATTGACCAGGACGGCGATCGCCTGTTCCGTCACCTGGCGCTGTCCTTGAACCCGCGCCAATTGCGTCTCCGTGCTGAACAACAGCGATTCGACCCGGGCGACGTCCAGGGCCGACGCGATCGCGCCGGCGAACTGCGCCCTGACGAGTTCGAGCGACTGCTTATAGAGCGCGATCGATTGGGAATAGATGGCAATTTGCGCGTCGTAGCCGCGCAGGGTGAAATAGTTCGCCCCGATTTCCGCCTGGAGACTGAGTCGAGCGAGGCCCCACTCGGCGGCGCGTTCTTCGGCGCGGTAGGTTTCCACGCGCGTCGCATTGCGAATCGCCGACCAGAAATCCGGCTCCCAGGACGCGAGCCCCCCCGCCACAACGCTCGATTGCTCAAGTGAAATGTCGGGGGCTCGAAACAGACGATTGTCAGATATCCGATTGTCCGAGGCGTCAAATCCAATGCCGATTTGCGGGATCCGCTGCGAGCGGACCTTCATCATCACATCCCGGGCCTGGACGAACCGCTCGGCGGCGGCCTGCAGATCCGGATTGGCCGCCATGGCCTGTTCCTCGAGCCTGTTCAGGACCGGATCGTCATACAGCTCCCACCAATCCGGACGCAATTCGCCGTCCGACGGCTTCGCTTCGACGAAGGGACTGGCGCCGTGCCATGAGGCGGGCACGACGTATTGGGGCGGCTGATAATCGGGCGCCAGATCGGCGTGCGGCAGCCAGTCGCTTTGGCAAGCGGATAGATTGAGCACCAACAGGACCAAGCCGCTGCATCGCCGAGTGGCGCGAACCATGGATGACACGTCTGATTTCACGCGCCTACGCAAGCCGATGATCATGGCGAAACTGGCGATGGTGGTGCCGATGGTGCCTTTGTCCGGGATTGCTCATGTGGGTTTGAGTTGTCTTTTGACGCCGAGGACTCGGTATTGACCAGATCATACCCCGGCGCCGGAGTCACGACGCGCACCTGGTCGCCCTCGAGCAATGCGGCGCTGGGATTGTTGATGATGCGGTCGCTTTCGGAAAGTCCCTCCGCCACTTCGACAACTTGATCCATGAGTTTGCTCACCGTGATGGGTTTCAAGTGGACTCGGTCGTCCTCCGTCACGACGGCCGCTTGCGTGCCGTGTTCTTGGAACACCAACGCGGTGGAGGGCATCGTGAAGGCTTCTCGATTGACCGGAGCCGTGAGATGGACCTCGGCGTAGGAGCCCGGCCAGAGCGCCCGGTCCTCGTTGTCGATCGTAAAGACCGTCACCGCGGTGCGCGTGCTCACATCGAATCCCTTCGAAACCGTCAGGAATTTCGCGGTGAAATGACGATTGGGCAGTTGCGGCACGGTCACGTCGGCCGTCAGGCCCGGCTGGAGGAAGGGCCCGAACGATTCCGGCACGTTGACGAAGAGACGCAAGATATGGACGTCGGCCACGGTAAAGAGGTTGCTTTTCGCATTGGGGGTGCTGAGATTGCCCTCCTTGCTGACCAAGTCGCCGACGTTGATGTTGCGTTGGGTCACCACGCCGTCAAAGGGCGCGACGATCGTTTTGAACCTGATGAACGCTTCGATGTTCCTGACCTTTTGTTCCGCGGCCTTGACCTTTGCCGCTTCGGCTTTCAACTCCTGTTCCTTCACCGTGATCGACTGTTCGGAGACGGCATGATTCGGGCGGAGCGCGGCCCAGCGCTTCGCGGTCACCTCGGCAAGCTTATACCTGGCCCGTTCCGTCTCCAGATCCGCCTTGGCCTGCGCATATTCGGCGTCGAGATCCGGCGCGTTGATTTCGGCGAGGATGTCGCCTGTCTTGACCTGGTCTCCGTAGTCCTTGTACCACATCTTCACATAGCCCGTGACTCGCGCGTACATCGGCGCCTCGTACCAGCCCACGATATTGCCGGGAAGCGTAATGGTCTCGGTCGCCGGCACCGGCTTTGGAAAGACGACGGCCACGGTGGGGACGGCCTCTTCGAGCGTCTTCTCGCGCAGCAGCGCGGCATCGCTCCTGCTCTCATGAATCCGGTAGCCGACATAGAGCGCAAACAGGAGGACCGCGAAAAGCGCCACGCTTCTTCCACCGAATGTCTTCATCATGAAGCCTGTCCCTTTTGCCGAGCCATTCGCCGGCTGTAGACCATCGCGTACACGCAGGGCACGAAAAACAGGGTGAAGACCGTGGCCACGAGCAAGCCGCCGATGACGGCGCGGCCCAGCGGCGCATTCTGGGAATAGCCCGTCGCCATGGGGACCATCCCGATGATCATGGCCGAGGCCGTCATGAGCACCGGACGAAAGCGGGTCTTCCCGGCTTCGATCGCGGCCAAGAGCGCGTCGCCGTGCTCCTGGAGCCGCTCGCGCGCATAGGACACGACGAGGATCGAATTGGCGGTCCCCGTGCCCATGGTCATGATCGCCCCCGTCAGCGCGGGCTCCGACAGCCGCGTATGGGTCAGAAACAACGCCCACGCGATGCCCGCCAAGGCACCGGGCAACGCCGTAATGATGATGAAGGGGTCAAGCCAGGATTGGAAGTTGACGACGATCAGCAGATAGACCAGCACGATCGCGGCGAGCAGCCCGAAGATCAGCTCGGCATAGGCCTCGTACATCAGCGCGGCCTGGCCATGGATTTCGACCTCGGCGCTGAGGGGCTTCTCGTGCTCCATGCTGTGGGCAATCCTCTCGACATCTGCCAGCACGCCGCCGAGATCACGCCCTTCGGCGGAGACGTAGATGTCGAACAGGGGCATGATGTTCCCGTGCGTGATCACGCCCGGCGTGCCCTCCGCCGACAGGTCGGCTAAATTGCCGAGCAGTTGCACATCATGATCGTTCGAAGCATTCCCCGAGGCATCGACCGGGACGGTCTTGATGCTGTTGACGCTGTTGATCTGCGGCTGCGGCGTATAGACATTGATCAGATACGACATGCCGGTGCTCGGATCGAGCCAGTAAATCTGGTCGACCTGCTGACTCCCGGCGGTCGTCATGAGCAGATTGTCGGCCATGTTCTTCAGGGTCCTGTTGACCCCGAGCCCGAACGTGCGGTCGCCTTCGACCATGAGGGTCGGCGTGCGCATCGTCTGCTGAATCACCACGTCCGCGGCGCCGGGGATCTCGCGAAACTTGCCCGCCAATTTTCTGGCGAACTCATAGTTGGAGTACATGTCCGGGCCGTTGACCTGCACGTCAATCGGCGCCGGCGCGCCGAAGTTGAGAATTTTTGCGGTCAGATCCGACGGCTGGAACGTGAACTCGGTGCCCGGATAGCGCTCCTTCAAGCCCTTGCGGAGGATGCGGCGGTAGTCCCACACCGGCGCTTTTTCATCTTTCAACAGGATCGTCAGATCACAGTCCTGAGAGCCGATCGTCGGCGTCGGAATGAAGGCCAGGTTGTGCGGTCCGACCGGCAGGCCGCAATTACTGACGATGTTTTCGACCCGGCCCGGCAGCAACTCCTCGATGCTGTTGGAGACGAGCGTGGCGATGCGTCCCGACACCTCGATGCGCGTCCCGAGCGGCGCCCGCATATGCATCTGAATCACCCCCGACCGGATCTCGGGGAAGTAATCGCGCCCGAGGAAGAAGAAGAGGGACAGGGAGCCGGCCGCGATAGCCAGCGCGATCGTGACGAAGGCGCGGCGATGGGCGATCACCTGTTCGAGCAACGCGCCGTAGCGCTCGCGGAACCGATCGAAGCGGCGCTCGAACGCCTTCTGAAAACGGACGAAGAGGTTGCGCGACGGTTCGACATCCGATCGCCCGTGCTGTTCAGGCGGCTGCGACATGGTGGCCCTTCATCAGATATTTCGCCATGGTGGGCACCAGCGTGCGCGACAGGATGAAGGAGGCGAGCATCGCGATGATGACCGCCTCCGCCATGGGCTTGAACAGGTAACCGGCGACGCCGCCGAGCTGGAAGAGGGGAAGCCAGACGATCGCGATGCACAGGGTGGCGACGAGCGTCGGGACGACGATTTGATTGGCGGCGTCGATGATGGCTTGCTCGAGCGGCTTGCCCATCTCGAGGTGGCGATCGATATTCTCGATCATCACGGTCGCGTCGTCGACCAGAATGCCGACGGCCAGCGCCAACCCGCCCAAGGTCATGACGTTGATCGTCTCTCCGAGCCAGTGCAGGCCGATGATGGCGGTCAGAATGGACAACGGGATCGAGGTCCAGACGATGACCGTGGCTCGCCAGGAGCCGAGCAGCAACAGCACGATGAGGCCGACCAGCGCGCCGGCGGTCGCCATTTCATGCACGACGTCCGAGATCGAATCCTTCACGAAGGTCGAGGCGTCGTCGAGGAGCCTGATCTTCACGCCCTCCGGAGAGACTTGCTCGGCGCGCGGGATCATCTTCTTGATCCCATCGACCACGTCGAGGGTCGAGGCCTCCGTGCTCTTCATCGCGACGATGATGACGGTCTGCTTGCCCTTCACCAGCACCGCGTTCTGTTGCACCCGGCCCATGAGGCGCACGGTGGCGACGTCGCGCAGATAGACGAACGCATTGCCTTCCCGCTTGATCGGGATATTGGCGAAATCATCAATCTTCAACGGCGAGGCGTTCGTCAGCACGATCCAGTCGGTCTGCTTGATTTTGATGTCGCCGGACGGCAGCACGAGGTACTGCTTCATGAGAACATCGTGAATGTCCGACGGCGTCAGGTGACGGGCGAGCATTTTCTGCTGGTCGAGATTGACCATGACCTGCATGTCTTGCCCCCCGTAGGGGTGCGGCAGGACGATCCCCGGCACCGTCACGAGCAGGGGGCGGATGCGCATGTAGGCGAGGTTATAGAGTTCCGCGGGCGTCATGTTGTCGGAGCTGATTTCGAGCATGGCCACCGGGATCGAGGATGGCGCGAGACGCATGACCATGGGCGGCGAAATATCGGGCGGCAGCGCCTTGACGACATTCTGCGCGATGCCCACGATGTCCGCTTCGGCCCGGCCCACGTCGACTCCGTCCTGGAGGAAAATATTGGTGATGCTGCTGCCATAGTAGGAGTGGCTATGGATGTATTTGATGCCTTCCACCGTCGAGGTCAGGAACCGTTCGAACAGATAGGTGATGCGTCCTTCCACCTGCTGCGGCAGCAGGCCTGAGTAAATCCAGACCACCGAGGTGACGGGAATCGTGATGTTTGGGAAGACGTCCGTCGGCATGTGGAGCACCGTCAGGCCCCCCAACAACACGATCAGGATGGACATGACGACGAAGGTGTAAGGCCTGCGCAGGGCAATGAGGACGATCTCGTTCATGCCTGGTTCATCCGCGAAGTCTGCCCATGCGGTCGGATGGTCCCTCACACAGATCCCGCTGGTTTAGGAAGGACCGCCCTGGCCGCGAGCCGAGACCATTGCCAGTACGTACAGCAAGGCCCATACCTGATCGTCTGATTCGCTCAACCTATGGGTTGGGAATGGCAGGAGGTACGTCATCCTTATTCGGACAAGACATCGGCGGCTCCGACGCGGTTCGGACCGGACGGCACAAACTCCGCATGGTGCATTTGATCACAGAGCGCGTCGTGCGGAATCACACGATTCGGCGGCTCGCGCGGGTGAGGCGGTCGTGCAATCGCCTGTCGCGAACCCGTTGGAGATGCGATGGTTGGACCGGTTTGCCCCGGTTCATCCCATGAGGACGATCGTGGGTATTGATTTTGCTGTTCAAGCCGCGCACATGGACATCACCTCATCGGACCTCTTCGTGAACAGGGTCAAGAAAAGGAGCACCATGACGGGAATTCGGGCATTCTGCATGGCGATGGCGGTCAGCGGGCTTGGAGGCATTGTGGCGACGGGGGAACCTGTTCGAGCCGAGACCCTGACGGTGGGGGCCGCGCCCAGTTTGAAGGCGGCGTTTCAGGAAATCGTGCCGATGTTCGAGAAAGAATATGGAGCGACGGTGCATGTCCTGTACGGTCCATCCCAAGCGATGCGCCGGCAAATTGAACAGGGAGCGCCCATCGATGTGTTTCTCCCTGCGGCGGTGGAGGAAGTCGAGAAGTTGCACGCAAAGGGGCTGACGCTCAACGGCGCGCCGCGCGTCTACGCGCAGACCTCTCTCGTTCTGGTGATGTCGGCGGCCTCCCGCGCCATTGCGGTCTCCTTGCACGATGCGTTGCCGAATCGAGCGACCCGGATCGCCCTCGGTGATCCTCAGACCTCCTCATTGGGAGCGGTCACAGCCCGAGCCCTGACCACGCTCGATCCTGCATATAAGAGCCGCTTCACCCTTCTTTATGCGCGACAGAACGAGGATCTCGTCAATCTGGTCCATATGGGGAAGGCGGACGTGGGGATCGTCTACCGCGTCGATGCGATCAACAACGGGCAGGTGCGCATCATTGATGAGGCTCCGGCCGGAAATCATACGACGGTCCGGTTCGGAGAAGCGGTGGTATGGACCTGTCGGCCGGCATCCTTGGGCGCCGCAAAAGAGTTTGCCGATTTCATGGCGAGTCCCCGCATACAAAAACTCCTCCTCAAATATGGCTTTGACCCTGTGTCATCGAATGGATCATAGAGCAAGGGATAGAGCTTGCTCGGCGAGTGAGAAGGGAGGGTTGAGCTAGATGAATAGTACCTGAGAGTAGCCGAGGAGGGCGTCATATGAGCACATGCCCGGGTATTCTTGCTCGAACGTCTGCGGCGATCTTGAGCGTGATCTCCGAGCCGGTTTGCGCCCTGAGCTTGGAGACCAGATGGCAACAAGGACCCAGTGAGGGCTCGCAGCCCATCCTGACGATCAGCGGACCGGATCGCGAAGAGAACCCTCCAAGGGCCGCAATGGCCCTCACCGCGAGGGCATCAGCCTTCGCAAGACGTGGCAACTATTCCGAAGCCGAACGCCTGCTGAAGACATCACTAGAGATCACATCGAACGCCCTGGGCCGGGACCATTCTCACATCGCGGTGCTTCTGAGCAAACTAGGAGGCCTCTATGCCGTGCAGCGCCGCTATGCCGAGGCAGAACACCAGCTCCGGCTTTCACTGAAGATCAATGAAAAGGTGTTTGGCCCCGGACACTTGGATGTAGCCGCCAACTTAGAAGCCTTGGCCTTTGTCCTCAAAAAAGCGCACCGAGAGGAGGAAGCCCAAGAATTACTGACTCAAGCGTTTAAGATATGGTCCAAGCACCGAGACGATAAGTCTTTAGGCTCTTCAGGATTTTGTGTGGGTGACTCAAGTTGAGTGTCGGCATGGGGCTTGTGCTGCCGCGCCTCTCAGAGCGACCCTACCGGGGCTTGCCGAGCGGAAACCCTTCCGAAATTCCTACGGCCACGGTCTGCGGCCGTGGTGCCTTGGTCACTTTCGGCTTTCCTGCTCGACAAACCCCCGGTGGGGCCCCGCTTCTTCAGCGAAGGCAGCGTCACCCCCATGCCGACCCTGAAGCCACCCCAATGCCTGCAGAGCAGCCCAAGGGCTTTTCCGGAAATTGTGCGGGCCATCGGACGAGGTGCCATCGTGCCAGCCCCGGCTGGAAGGGCGGACACGGAGGGTTCGCGTCATGACGGGAACGGGGCGAATGCAGGCTGATCCTGGTGCCACCGCGACGGCTTGACGCTCCGGCGTCGCCTCACAGTCGCGGTGGCCAACAGGACGACCAGGAACGGCCTCCTGACGCCAACGCATCATGACGCAACCCGGAGTGTCGGGGAACCCGTTGCCTTTCTGGATGCAACGGGTCCAACGTCAGCCGGAGCCATCAACTTTACCCACACGAGTTCCGGAAGAGCCGGTCTTTAGATGCGAGTGAGCCTCCCCCAGGGTGAACGGCCGCAAGTCTTCCTGGCCCAAAAGGCCGCTCCAAGGATCACATGACGTTCCGGAAATGGAATTGGACTCTGGAACGAGAGAGGAAGTCTGGAACAAACGGGAGCTTGGTTGTCGTGCGTGAGGCAGTCCTGAAGATGATCAGCAAGCGTGCAGGCGCCGCTGAAAAAGATCGCACGATCATCGTCGCGATGGGTTGCATGCGCCTTGATTCCGACGGAGCCGGTCCGCGAAGCCATCAGCGGGAGATCAGATGGACGGCGCCCGCCTTGACGGCGGCCTTGACGGAAACCCCCGGCTGCAGCCCAAGATCCAGCAGCGCCGAGCGGGTGACTAAGGCTGTAAGGTGAAACCCACAATCGATACGCACCTTGGCCAAGGCCCCGATCGATTGAATATCCGTGACGCGGCCGAGCAGGTGGTTGCGCGCGCTCGTGACGCCCGACTGAGCCGGCTCCAACACTACATCTTCCGCGCGGATGCAGACGAATACATCCTGCGCGAGACCTTCCGACCCGATCGCCGCCAGCCGTAATCCATCCACCTCCACGGTGACGAGGCCCTCAGCCTCCTCGACCACCCGCCCCGGCAACACGGTGTCGACCCCCACCACCCGCGCGACCTCGGCATCCAATGGACGGGTGAACACCTCCTGCGGCGTCCCGCTTTGCACCACACGGCCGTGGTTCATCACCACCATCGTATCCCCCAGGGAAAGCGCTTCGGCCCAATCATGGGTCACGACCACCGCCGGAATAGCCAATCGCTTGAGCAGCCCGCGCAGCTCGCCGCACAAACGGGCGCGCGTCGGCGCATCCAGCGCCGAGAGCGGCTCATCCAGCAAGAGAAGCCGTGGCCGCCGCACGATGGCCCTGGCCAGTGCGACCCGCTGCTGTTGCCCGCCGGACAGTTGGGCCGGACGCCGATCGGCCAGATCCTCGATATGCAACAAGCGGAGCGTTTCCCCGATTCGTTGCCGTCGCTCGGCTCTCGAAAGCGCGCGGAGGCCGAAGGCCAGATTCCCGGCCACCGTGCAATGGGGAAACAAGGCATAGTCCTGCGACATATAACCGAGGGCGCGGGCCTGGGGCGAACGGACAATGCCCTCTCGGAGGTCAAGCCACCGTTCGCCGTCGAATTGAATCGTCCCGTCGTCCGGCCGTTCCAATCCGGCCAGACATCTCAGCAATGTGGTCTTTCCCGACCCGGACGGACCAAACAGGATCACGACCGAGGGAGGGTGCAACGGAATCTGAAGCCGAGCCTCCACCGTCAGTTTGTTGGGAAAGATCTTGCGGAAATCGAGGCTTATTTCTGCGGCCATGCCGCCCACATTTTGCGATTGAGGCCGTACACGCCGAGCAGGACGAGATACGAGATCCCCAGCAGCAGCGCCGCCGTCTTCGCCGCCGCCGCGTAGTTCAAGGATTGCACGTCGTCGTAGATCTCGATGGAGACCGTACGCGTGATCCCCTCGATATTGCCGCCCACCATCAGCACCACGCCGAACTCGCCGAGCGTATGGGCGAAGCTGAGGACAAACCCGGTGACGAGTCCGGCAGTCGAGAGCGGAATGATCAGCTTGAAAAGCGTGGCCAGTTTGGACAGCCCCAAGGTCCAGGAGGCCTCGATCAAGCGCCGATCCACCTGTTCAAACCCCGAGGCAAAGGGCTGCACGGCAAAGGGTAGGCTGTACAGGACCGAGGCGAACAAGAGTCCTTCAAACGTGAACGGCAAGGGATGTCCGACCAGTTCCGTGTACCAGCGGCCCAGCGGGCTGTGGGGACCGATGGCGACCAGGATGTAGAATCCCAGGACGGTCGGCGGCAACACCAGCGGGAGCGCCACGACCGACTCGACCAGGAATTTCCAGCGCCGGCGCGAATAGGTCAGCCAGTAGGCGATCGGAAGTCCGACGACCAACAGGATCGCGGCGGTCAACAGCGCCAGTTCCAGCGTGAGACGAATGGCCGTCCAATTCACGAGTGTGGGAACCTCCATCGGCCGACCGATGGCACGGGCGGGCCATGGTAGGAAGGCGAATCCGCAAATGTCAACGGAGGCCCTACTTGCCGATCATCACCTCGGTTGCCTTGATCGCGACGGTCACTTGATCGTTGACCTTGAGCCCCATATTTTTGACCGACCCTTCCGTAATAGCGGCAATGAACTCGAGCGTGCCGACCTTCACCACCACCTCGGCCATCGCCTGGCCTTCCGTGATCTTGGTCACCGTGCCTTGAAATTGGTTGCGCGCGCTCAGCTTCATGAGTGTCCTCCTTGGTTAAGAACAGACGAACGACCTCTTTACATTCATAAGGGATGGCCCTGCTACCGCCCGCCACGCCCGTCAATGGACTGTCCTCCTTGACCCTGCGATGCCTTGCATTCGAACTGAACGCCCCATTTCCGTCCGATGCCTTCGTCCTCGGTGCCTTCCCTGATGCCGGAGACGCTCGAATAGCCGCGCGCCTCCCCTTCCCGCACGATGCGATAGCCGGTTGGACACTTCCGCATCATGAGCGCGTCGGCTTCCCGCCGATACGGCGACATCAGATGGCCGCCCCGGTCTGCTTTGTAGGAATAGGAGACCACCCCTCCTGACGGCGTTTCCCGCACCATCGTGACCGCATCCGAACAGCCGGCTGTCGCCATTGACCAACAGAGGGCCAACGCCAGTGAACGAATCGAGGCTCGGCTTTCATGCCTGTTTGGTTCCATCAGTTTACGAGGGCAGTGTAAAACCATAACGGGTCATGATCGTCCTGCCTTCCGGCCCCTTGAGAAATTCCAGAAAGGATTTGGCGCGGTCCTGATTCGACGAACTCTTGAGGATCACAGCCCCCTGTTCCAGCGGCGGATGGGCGTCGGCAGGAATCTCCCAATATTTTCCGTTGGCTTTCATCGCAGGCGCCAAGGCGAGGGATAGAGCGATGATTCCGACGTCCGAGGCTCCTGATTCGATGAACTGCGCCGTCTGTGAAATATTCTCCCCGAGCACCAGCTTGTCTTTGACCCGCTCATGCAGCTTGAAGTGATCCATCGCCGAGACCGCGGCCCGGCCGTAGGGCGCGTGCTTGGGATTGGCGATCGCGATCTTCTTGACCGAGGGATCGAGCAGGACCTCGATCCCTCGGTTCTCCACGGGCAGAGTCGATCCGGACAGAGTCCAGACGACGATGCGGCCGACGGCATACTTGTAGAGCGACCCCGGCACGGTCAGGCCGGTATCCTCCAGTTTCTTGGGATAGGCGATGTCGGCCGAGAAGTACAGATCAAACGGGGCGCCGTTCTGGATCTGCGAGAAAAAATTTCCGGATGAGCCCAACGTCAATTTGACTCGTTCGCCGGTTTTCTTCTCATATTCGCCGACCAGTTCCTTGAAGGCAAAATTGAGATCCGATGCAGCCGCAATGGTGAGATCGCCGGCCCAGGCGGTCCATGGAGTCCACAGCGCAACCAGGACCATCGCCATCGCCCATCGCCCGCTCAGGTTCAATATCGATCGTCGGCTCATGACCAGCTTCATGCCTTCCTCCGCATCAATGATCAATGTGACCAACCTAACACTCTTGTTTTGTCCTGCTCAACGTCATGCCCTGCCGCTTCCACGGCCATGATGACGATTCGCCGACGGTGCTCGTTCGACCGGAATCTCCTATCAGAAGAAAATCTGGTACTGCACGCGGATCATGTTTTCGATCAGTGTCCCGCCGCTCGCGTCAAGCGGAATGGTCCCGGACTGAGGGGGAAGGGGCGCGCTGCGGCCGATCGCGTAGCCGCCGGTGCCCATCGCGATGTTGCTATAGGTCACCATGATCTGATGGTCATAGGTGCCGTTCAAAAACCAGTTGAGCGACAGGTCCACCTGCTTGATCAGGTCGTCGGCCGAATTGGTGTCGGGGTCCCAATAGGCATAACGGCCGGCGATCTCCAGATAGCGAGGGATCACATAATAGCCGGTCTGCACATACCACCCGGTCGCATTGCCGAGCAGCCCGGGCGCGGTCTGGGTGCAGGTGGTATTCATGCAGGGCAGGCCCTTCTCGTGACGGGTCACGTTCTTGAAGTAATACTCTCCCTGAAGCGAGAACCCGCGGTACTTGAACACGCCGTCAAGCGCCCAGGTGGCGTAATCCACGATTCCCCAGCCGAGCTGCCGGGCGTTGCCAAACGCCGCGATTTGTCGTCGGAAATTCAGGTTGGCCAGATCCGTACCGACGAAGGAACTGTTGGAGCTGGCATTGACCGCCGGATTGTAGGAGAACCCGCCCCCCACAGCTATTTGAGGCGTCTCCGAATAGGCCAGATCACCTTCTCCATATCCAGGCCGTCCCATGATGTTCCAGTTCAAGCGCGCCACATACATGAGCTGGTTGATGTCGTTTCGGAGGTTGGCATTGATATTCCGTTGAGGCGCCGGACAGCTAGCCGGAGAAGGAAAGGGATTCTGCCCGGTCGTGCCTCCGCCGCAATTCTCCGTGGGCTGCTCGCTGAAGAATCCGCCGATGCGATTGAAGCTCGGCCCGGCGCCGTTGAAGATCCCGACATAGTAATTGACCGGATAGATCTCCTCGTCGTTCATGATCGTGATGCCGATGTCCCGACGATCGAGACCGCTGGCCGTGAAGGCGTCCATCACCAACGCGCGTTCGGCAAACTGCATGGAGGCCGTCGAATTGATCTGCGCGCGATTGAAATAGACCTTGTATTGACCGAATTGGATATTAAAGAGCGGGAAGTGCGTGCTTGAAAAATTCAGGTCCAGGACCCGGACCGAGCCCGGCGATTGGGAGTTCTCCGCCGTCTCCCCCGCAAGCTGCACGTAATATTTGAAGTCGGGATTGAACAGGTGCCCCATGAAATACAAGCGGGCGCGACGCACATTGAAGCTGGAGCCGGTCTCGTCCGACCGGTTCGCCCGGTAATCCCCGAACACGCCCAGCAGTTCCGGAAAGTTCTTGGCGTCTCCGGGATCTCGCCAGGCGTCGTTGCGAAAACGCTGCGTATAGCGCAATTGCGCGCGAAATCGGATTTTCAGGTAGAACGCATTGTCGTTCATCGAGAGGTTGAATCCGCGGTCATACCAGCCTTTGAAAGTCGGCGTGAGCGCATAGGCCCGCTCTTCGGACTCTTTTTCGACCTTTTCGTATTCTTCCTTCGTGATCAGGCCCTGCTTGAGCGCGCGCTCCAGCAACAGCTTGATCGCCGGATCGGTGCTTTCGACAAACACAAGCTTTCCATCCTTCTCAACCAGGCGTCCGGACTCCGCGGCAATGGCCGGAGGGAGGCTCAGCCCCCCCGCAACGGCTGTGACGATGAACGCCACGGTCACCCAGAAACCTGGCTCTGTCAGGCACCGGAACCTGCTCCTCATAAATCCTCCTGAACGAGATATGAATGTTCGCGCGGATAATCCGGTATCGAATGAATCGCAAGAATCACTTCATCGGGACGATGGGCGCGCTCCTAAGAAAGTCCCTGTACTGCAACACGGGCTTCTCGAAACCGGGCGCCGTTCCCCAGAACCTGCCCGGTTCGAAATACAGGAGGTACTCGCTCTTGGTCGGGGGCGGGGTGGGATAGTTGTAATCGTAGGGAGAAGACTTCTGTCTCGGCGTTTGCACGTGATGGTAGTCCACCTCGAGTCGCAGGGAAGGCTCACGGACGGCTATCCACCCGGCCGTCGTATCCCACTCGTCATGAGGGTTGTTGCCTGGCGCCCGTAACTCAAAATGAACGCGCTCGTTCGGCCCGGCTTTCCGAAGGCCTTTCGCCAACGGCCCCGCCAACACGGCGAGTTCGTCTTCGCGGAACAGCGGCGTCGGCGGGACCTCCTCCGCAAACCAGCGAAGCGGCAACCGTTGCTGCTTCCGCAACGAAAACCCCCTGAGAATGGCGGACAGGTCCTGGTCCGATATCTGAACCGGATGGGTATAGGCCGGGGCGTCGATCTCCCGCTGCAACGTGACGACCACCCGTTGATCCTCGTGGATGGTCTGCGTCGTATAGGGCAGCCTCGCGCAGCCCACTGCCGCCATCGCAAACACGAACACTCCGATCGCGGCACATGTCATCCTCCGATTCATCCCACCTTGCGCCAGTTCTCTCCCCTTCATCGATCCTCCTCCAGGCCGCGAGCAATTACATTATGAATGATGTATTGTCATGTATAATTGACAACGCGCACATAAAAATAACGCCGCTCGCCTAATGCCGAACGCCGCCGGCACGCTGTTCGCCCGGCACTCCATACCCGGCCAGCCGAACCACGTCTTGCGCCTCGGCCGTTTGAATGAACGCCAGGAAATCCTCGCACAACGTTCGATTGGGACAGTACCGCTCCATCGCCATGGAATGGACAATCGGCTGATATCCGCGATCCGCCCTCGCCACGATGCGCACCCGTTCCTGCTCTTTCACCGCCTCATGTTCGAACACAATGCCCATGTCGGCCTCGCCGCTGAGGACATGGTCGAGGACCCCACGGGAGTCGCTCGCCACGTCGAGCCGGCCTTTCAACTTGTCCGCAAGATCCAGCGCCTGCAGGACGCCCTGTGTCTGTAACCCCAACTTTGTCCGTTGTGCATCCGCGATCGCGACCCTCGTTTTCCCGTTCTGCCCCAACTCTTCAAACGACGCCGGCGCTTCGACCAATGATTCCGGCACGACCAAGACCAGATGCTCCTGGGCGTAGGCGCGCTTGGTGCCAGGCAGCACGTAGTATTTTTGCTCCAATCTGGTGATCAATTCGTCCCCGCCTGGAGCGACCAAGTGAATCGGCCCCTTCCCGATGAAATATTGGCCGACCATGCTGTTTTCCATGCCGGCGATGGTGCGCCTGAGATCCAACCCGTTGTCGAAGTAGAGCAGCACTTTCACGTTCGGGTGCTTGGCCTCATAGGCCTCTGCCAAAGCCTTCAAGGGAACGGCCAGGCTTGGCGAGCCGGCAATGACGAATGTTTCTCGCGACTGCCCGGCCTGGGACGGCCCGGCTACGGCCGCAACGGCCGCCAGCGCATAGACAACCAGCCACAGACGTACCCTCATCATAGTTGCTCCTCGATCAGCGACGATCCTGTCGGCTTCCTATCTGTGACAAGAGGGTGTTCATCCGAATTAGGCGGAGCGTTTGTCGAACAGCTCCCGCACCATCCCGGTTTCCCTCGTGTCGTACCCCCCCAGCGCTTCCACTTCAGCCCTGAAGGCCCGGCTGACGATGGTGTCCAAAAATTGCTGGAGCGCGGGGTGAGATTTCAAGAGGCCGGCCGGGACCACGAGATCATAGCGCTCGGTCTGCAGCGGAAGAAAGTCCAGGCCGAAAGCCGTCGCCGCCGCGCCGACCCCTACGCCGACATCCGCCAACCCGTCCGCCACGGCACGCGCCACGGCGAAATGGGACGGCACCACATGGCGGTAGCCTCTCACCTGCCCTCCCTTCACCCCCGCGTCAGTCAAGCGCTGATCCAACAGTAGCCTGGCGCCGGCTCCCTCTTCCCGATTCACCAACGTGACGTCCTTTCGCGCCAGGTCGCCGGCTTCCCTGATCCCGCGTGGATTGCCCCGCCGGACCATCCACCCCTGCTCCCATGCCGCAAAGGTCACCACGGCATAGTGTTTCGGATCAAGATGCCGCCGCAGATAGGGCAGATTCGATTCTCCGGTCTTGCGATCCACCACATGCACGCCGGCGACATGGACCTCCCCCCGCTTGAGCGCCTCGACAGCCGCCGCGCTGCCCGCCGTCCAACCGACCACCGAGGCCCCGTGCTGCCGGCGTCGCAGATAATCGCCTGCCAGAAAAATGGCCGGGTCGCAGCCGGCCACGGCGACCGCTTCGCGAATGGAGGCCCACTCGCGCAACAACCGTACCTTGACCCGGAGAGGCGACGTTTTTGCTTTTCCTGGCGGAATGCCCGTCACGAGCCCATCGGCGGGAACCGTATAGGTCAAAACTTCCCCGAGATGCGTGACCGGCCGCACGATCACCCGTTCCCCGACCTGCGCCACTTTCACCCGCTGCCGCAACAGGCCGGCGGCAGAAGCCCGGTCCACTCCGATGAGTTCGCCGTCGATTTCTTCCCCGCTGGAAATGAGATTGAAGAGGTCCTCGATCCGGCAGTGCAGGACGCCGGCGAGCCGCAGCGCCACCGCGGTCGTCGGCAAATATTGATTGGCTTCGATCGCGCACACCGCCTGTCTGGTGATGCCGGACCGGGCCGCCAATTCCGTTTGCGACAGGCCGCGCGCCATCCGCACCTGGCGCAGGCGATTCTCGATGTTCTCGGCCGGCTCCGCGCGGTGCTGCTCGCTCATGCGGCCTGTATAAATCAATACAGGACATTCTGTCAACTATACTGTATCCCTGAAGGGCGCCGGCCAACCACCGACGCCCCGATCTCTGGCCTCCATGGCTCCCCTATGGTAGGCTACGCCATGTCGTTCGCTCTCCTGCGCTCGCCGCTCCGATTGTTCCGCCGGTTGACCATCGGAAAGAAGCTGCTGACTTCCTTCGGCATCTTGCTGGTCGTGCTGGGCCTGAGCTTCGCGGCGATCCTGTTCTACCTCTCCAAAATCAACAGTTACGTAGACCGCCATCACCGCATCACGGTGCCGGCCTTGGCGACGACGGCGGCGATGCAGCAGCTTGCCGGGGAATTGCGCCTGACCTTTCACCGATGGGAGCATGCCGCGACCGCCGAGGAGGCCCGTGAATCGTTCCGCCAGGGGGAAGCCATCTCGCACACGTTGCGGCGTCAACTCGAGGTTTATCGCGGCACGCACTTAATCCGTCCCCACCATCCGCGGCTCCTGACCATGCTTGATGATCACGGCCGGCTGGACCTGGTCGAAGAAGAAGCGCACCTGGTTTCGACCATCGCCTCCACGCTCTCCCATGTGGAGAGTTTATGGGCCGAGCGGGCCGGTGCCTCGCCGGAACCATCCTCCGACGGTCTCCCCCGCTCGCTCGAAGATCTGTCTGAACATCTGATCCGGTTGGTCCTCCTTCAGACGGCCGTGACCGCGGAGATGAAAGCCGAGGGCGATCTGTTGTCTCAACAGGGCACCGTGATCGTGGTCGCCGGCATCCTGCTCCTCGCGGGGCTGATTCTGCTCACCTACGCCGTGGCGCACTCCCAGATCGCCGAGCCGCTCCGGAGTTTGGCCGCCACCGCCGATCGCGTGGCCCATCACGACCTGGCCGCGCGGTTTCAACCCCTGTCCAGTCAGGACGAGGTCGGCCGGCTATCGAAGGCCCTGGCGGCCATGCTGGCCAATCTTCGGGAACGGAGTTCGGCGCTGGAGCGCAAGACCAAGGAGCTGGAGGCCTTCACCTACTCCGTCGCGCACGACTTGAAGGGCCCGCTGCGCGAGATCGAAGGGTTCTCCTCCCTCCTGGAAAAACAGTTCGCCCAGACTCAGGATGAGCAGTTGCGGCACCGCATCGACGTGATCCGGACCTCGGCCTTGCGCCTCACGCACATGATCGACGCGCTCCTAAAATACTCCCGGTTGGAACAGGCCTCGCTCCCGATGTCGCGGTTCAACCTGCTCGAAATGCTCGGCACGCTGGCGGCCGAGCGCCTCTCCGGCGCGCAAGGTCCCAAGCCCAGGATCACCATTGATCTCCCGTTCGCCGACCTCTATGGCGAACCGGTCAGCATCAGACAAGCCCTCGCCAACCTTCTCGACAATGCCGTGAAGTTCGCCAGGCCTGGGGAGCCGGCCGACATCGTCGTGACCGGCACCTTGTCCGCGACTGAGACGATCCTCTGCATCCGAGACCGGGGCATCGGATTCGACCAGGCCTATGCCGATCGTATTTTCGGCCTCTTCGAACGATTGCACGGCGCGCAGGCCTTTGAAGGCACCGGCGTCGGTCTGGCCATCGTCAAACTGGTCATGGACAAGCACGGCGGGCGCGTCTGGGCGGAATCCATGCCGGGACAGGGCGCAACCTTCTACCTGGCCTTTCCACAGGCCATCTCCTGATGCGAATTTTGATCATTGATGACGAAGAATATGTGCGGCTCGTCCTGGAGCAGACGCTCCGGGAACAGGGCTGTGATGTCCTGACGGCGGCGGGAGGGCAGGCCGGCCTCGACTGTCTCACCACCGCCTCCGTCGATTGCGTGATCACCGATCTGCGCATGCCTGGCATGGACGGGCGGGCCGTGTTGCGATGGATCAAGGAACGGCAACCGGACATCGACGTGATGGTGCTGACCGGCCACGCGGACGTGAAAGATGCCGTGGAGGCCATGAAGGACGGAGCCTGGGATTTTCTGGTGAAGGAAACGCCCTTCGACGCGGCCTCGGTCACGGCGGCCCTCGCCAAGCTCAGAACGATGCGGGCCCTCCGGCAGGAAAATTTGGCGGCGCGACACGGCGGGTTTCTGAGGGACACCATTGTCGAAGGGCTCAGCCCCGCCTGGCAGCGGCTGAAGACCCTCATCACGCAGGTAGCCCCGTCCAACGCGCCGGTGCTGATCCAGGGAGAAACCGGATCGGGCAAGGAAGTGGTGGCTCGGCTCCTCCATGCGCTGAGCCGCCGGTCAACGGGGCCGTTCCTCGCCGTGAATTGCGGGACCGTGAGCCGGGAACTGTTGGAGAGCGAACTCTTCGGCCATGAGAAGGGCGCCTTCACCGGCGCCGGTTCCGCCAAGTCCGGCCTCATCGCGGCGGCCGAGGGCGGCACCCTGTTCCTCGACGAAATCGGCGAGATGCCGGGCTCCATGCAGGTGGGGTTGCTGCGCTTTCTGGATCGCGGCGAATTCCGGCCCGTGGGGAGCACGCGCACGCTCCATGCCGACGTCCGGGTCCTCGGCGCCACGAACCAGGACGTGCAGGAACTCGTGCTGCAAGGGCGCTTCCGCGACGATCTGTTTTATCGCATCAACACGGTGACCCTGCGGGTGCCGCCCCTGCGCGACCGCAAGGAGGACCTCCCGAAGCTGGCCGAACATCTGCTTCACAGCCTGCGGGTCCCTGGCCCCCACAAACGAAGCCTCTCGCCGGAGGCCTTGGAGCAACTCGCCGCCCACCACTGGCCCGGCAACGTCCGCGAGCTGCGCAACGTGATCGAACGCATCATCCTGACAAGTCCTGGCGCCGGCCCCATCACCAGGGAAGAGGTCGTCGCCCTGTTGCCGCCATCCACTCTTCGCACACAGGCGGAGGACACCACCCTCTCGCTCGACGAGATCGAGCGCCGGCACATTCTGCGCGTGCTCGACTCCTGCGGCGGGAACAAGACCCAGGCCGCGAAGACGCTTCAGATCGACTACAAGACGCTGCTGGCGAAGCTGAAGCGGTACGGCATGAGCGAGCCGTCAGAAGGCTAAGGCTAAGGTCGAGGTTTAGCACAAAGCATCTGGCACTTAGCCTCAGCCTCGACCTCAACCTTTCATGAGATGCGGCTAGCCCGCATTATTCATGACGGTTCGTCGCGAAATCGGGCAGTCGCCAGGCGAGACGGGCAAGCACAGCCGCGAAGGACCAAGGCGTACTTGAAACAGTACGTCGAGGGACTGAGCGGCGAGCACGCCAGCCGGCAGGCTCCGTCGCAGCGGCGAATCCGAGATTGCAGCAGAAGCGTTCATGAATAATGCGGGCTAGGGACAGGGGTTGACCGCGGCGAGTTCGTTCAGATTGGCTTGGATGTCGTTCAGAATATCCGTTCGGCTGGGATCGAACGACAGATAGCCGATGAAGCTGTGGCCGCCCGAGTAGGCGGGAGCGATCAGGGTGAGCAGATTGCCGCCCCAATTGGTGTTGGCCGGCAAGGTGTTCGACAGGGTCAGACGAATCACGTTGATCAACGAATCGGTTGAAGACGACCGGTACCGCCCGTTTCCCTTCACCAGCGAATCCGGCGTCGCCACGCCCGCGATCTTCAAGGCGCCGGCCGGAGGACTCGGCGGAGGACCGGCAAAGGCCAGGTCGTAGGCGGCGTTCGTATAGAGATTGCCCTGAGAATGTGGCACCACCAGCACCCGCCGGCAGGAGGGAGCCAGGATCTCCTGCCGATAGCGTGCCGCATGGCGCTGAATCGTCGCCTGGTCGATCTGGTTCACGTCGGTCATCGGACCCTGGAGTTGCGTCAGCAACGGAGAGAACACTGCCACGCTCTCTAATCCCTGCCAGAAGGTCGTCGGAGAAAATCCGAATCGCTGCTCGCCCGCCTCAAGGAAGTCCCTCACCTCCCCGTGCGTCGGGTTGTAGTTCAGATGAAAGAGGTAGCAGAAGCCCTGCAGATTGGCCGGCAGGCTCGCAAGGCGTCCCAGGAACTCCTGCTCCAGCTTGCCGGCATTGACCCGCGCTTCGTCGAGCGTGGTCGTGACTCCGTTGACGTAGAAGATGTCGATCCGCGGCGCTGAAGGATTCTGACAGGCTAGCTGAGGCCCCGTCTGGGCGGCCACGAGGTCTGGCGTACCGGCAAGCAAAGCGAGCAGGCCGAGCACCATGATCAAGCGGCGAGACCGCACCTTCATGCTCTCCTTCGCCCTCATGGGGTTACACAGGCAGCCGGCCACTGGTCCGCCGGCAGCAAGGCTATCTGAGTCGCCGTCACCTGCCCGTCGGCCTGCAAATAGGCCTTCGACCGGGCATCGGTATTCAGGATGCGGGCACGCAAGTCGGAGAAGACCGTCGGAAAATCCACCGGCCTCCGGGCCATCAGACATTCGATCGCCCGGAACCGTGATTCGGCGTGGGTGACGGAGCGGGATTGATCCCCCGCATCCAGCATAGCGGCCTGCACCGCCCTGGCATATTGCCGCAAGGCGTCACGGGTCGGACCGTCTGTCCCGCTGCTGTAGGTTTGATCGATGTAGGTTTCGACATCGTCTCGGACGCCGTCGTTGTCGGCGTCCACGCCGGCCACCGTGGCGGCCGTATCGGCAGGAGCCTCGTCGTTGCTGCCGCAGCCGCCGAGGCCAAGGAGGAGGAGCCCAGCACACATGAGCTGAGCGACCGGCGCCTTGCCTTCGTTCGATGAACCCCAAATGCGCAAAGCCTCACCCTTCGCCGGTTCGCGCCGACTCACAGGCGGGCGAGTCTACGCCCCGGTGGAGACAGAACGCAAGACGCCGCTCCACTGGCGGTGGCCGTTACTTACAAGACCGGTTCCTTGCAGAGGCGAAGTTCTGGTTTCCGATGCCTTTTCACCGGCCGGCCTCAAAGTCCACCTGCCGCCAGGCTTCGTAGAGAACCAACGCGACGGTGTTGGAAAGATTGAGGCTCCGGCTGCCGGGGACCATCGGAACCCGGATTCGTTGTTGCGCAGGTACGCTGCCAAGGATCTCGGGCGGCAATCCTCTCGTTTCCGGACCAAAGATGAACGCATCCCCGGCGACATACTGATTCAAGTCATACCGCTGGGCACCCTTGGTGGAGACGGCGAAGAGACGGCTATCCTTGAGACATGTCGCGCAATCGGCCCAGGTCTCGTGAACGGTGATCGTGGCGAACTCGTGGTAGTCCAACCCGGCCCGCCGCAGGAGCCGATCCTCCAACGTAAACCCCAACGGCTTGACCAGATGCAGCCTGGCTCCGGTATTGGCGCAGAGACGGATGATGTTGCCGGTGTTCGAGGGAATTTCCGGCTGGAAGAGAATGATATCGAACATGGTGCAAAGTATCGGCCGAGGCGCCGGTTGGCCAGTCTACTTCAAGAGCCTACCAGCCCCCAAGAGGGGATCTCGCGCGGCTCATATACAGAGTGGCTGGAACAGATTGGGACGCAGTGAGGGCCTGCAGGGCTCAGGCATCAGGCTTGGCCGCGCGAGGCGAACTTATTCTTTGGTTCCTCCCTTGTTCTCATCCTGGGCCACATGGCCCTTCATGGATTTTTCCACGATATTGCGCTCAATCTCCAAGGCAATGACGCGGGCAAGCTGGTCCGCGGAAAGCGCACCCATGGGCAATCCCTTTGTATCTGCATAAAACGGATCGTCCGGCGCGGCAGTCCGGTAGGTATTCACCAAGATCTTGGCCGGTTGAACCGACCGCTCTCGCTCCCCCACCAACACCGATTGCTCCTCCGGGAGCACGCGTGTCCTCGTGGCCCAATCCCGCTGGTCGATCTTCACGAACGACACGTTCCAGATTTTGCCGTTCAAGAGACTCCTCACCGCTTTCGGAGTCTGCTGCTCAAAAGAGGGATCGCGCACGATCGTCTGCAGAGCCTCGCGGATCCGAATGTCATAGAGCTTGATCGTGGAATCCGGCTGCGCCGGCTGAACCAGCTTGGTGGTCCCGACCTCGTAAAACGGCTGCCCCTCCAGACTCTTCTGATCATCCACGGTGGTCAGATAGCTCCCGAACAACTGCTGCAGGAGACGCGCCCGCTCTTCCGCCGACAGCTCCCCGATCTCTCTGTTGGTACGGATCGGGGCATGTTTGAGATCGCGTTCGAGCGAGACGGTGTTGGATTTCGGGGCCGTATCCGCCTTGCTCACGACCCATTGGAATTCTCGGGCCAACACCGGAACCAGTTGCTCTGGGTGGCCCAGATACCCCTTGTCTTTGAGCGACGAGGCGCTGATCAGCAGCCTGACCCGGCCCGGCTCGTTCGTGCGGGCGACCAGGAACGGAAATTCCTTCCCTTCCCGATTGACCACTTTCGGCTCGACCACGACCTGTTCGAGCAGGTTGCGCGTGACGCTCTCATCGAATCGCGGATAGTCGGTCCGATGCTGGATCATGAAGCTCAAGGCATCGACAACCGTCTTGATTGCCTCATCCGCCTGGGTCTGTTCGAGCGCTGCGCTCTCCGCCGTTTCCTTACCCTTAGCTATGAACACCTGAAAGGAGGCGCCAGGGATCGGGTGTCCCGTTCCAGCCACGTCATGGCTGTCCTCACCCGCATGGCTCTCATGCCCTTGATGGCTTGCGATCACCGGCGGAACGAAAAAGGCTGCCCCTACGGTCACTGCGCCGATCATGATGCCAACAAAGACCATCCCCCTGATCCGTGATCCAATCTCGTCCATCGAATGCAGAAGCCTGCGCCCCATTAAATCTATCCTATCGGGCTTCATGTTTTCCTCCTTCGAGGAATCACCTCATCGCCCAGGAAAGCGTGATTAATCGTAGGTGGGTATCCTACCTGGCTTTGGATCGATATTTGGAGACTCCCAAAAAATTGGTGGTATGTTCCACTACGCCAGCCAAAAAGCGTCGCAACCACCAGTTTACGCTGTTGGACGAAGCTTTCTCATTTCATTACAGTTAGCTGAAATCCCTCGCTAGGTGATTGATAGATCTTTGTAATGCATCTTGAACGCTAGCTGGCATTAATGACGAAGCATAAGGTTGGGATAAAGGTTGTAGGCTCTGGCAACTGGGCCGCCTAAGGAACTCAGCCGGAACCACAATACTGCACTCAGCCTCCGAAAAGGTTCTCCTTTCTCGTCCGGACGAAATGCTCCAGTGGGTGATAATCGCCATTCTGGCGTATAAGTCTTGTTTGAATGATCACGCCTAAGCCTGCAGAATTCTGTTCCGAACAAGGCGCGTTCAAGGTCCTTCCGCTCACCCTGTAAATGAGCCAGAAAAACTATATTCACTCCGTCTTCCGGAAGCTGACTCAATGCCTCAAGTAGCACTTGTCGGAGGACCGTGCTTTCCGGAGTTGCTTGGTATTGGCTACCGGGTGCTTTCTGCCCTGCCCTAGCGTTGAGAGCCGGCGCGTCATGCGGATCGATAGTTTCACGCTCAACAAAATATCCGGCGTATTCGCCGTCGTCATTTATAATGCGATTCCGCGGGATTAAGAAGTTGTCATCGCGTGTCTTAGTCTCCACGTTCACTATGACACCATGAACTTTCGCCTTGTAGTCGAAGTTGGTATTCGAATCGGGATGCCGTGCAACATGAACCATCAGATCTGAAGATACAGGGCAAAGTAATGCTGCTCCGTGAATCTCGTAGACGGATTGCATCAATTTAGAGTGGTCTCGCAGTAATGTCTTGTACTGGCGATTTACCTCATTGAAGGTGAACTTCTGAGAAAGAATGGCCAGGTCCTCCTCCAGTTGGCCTAGCCAGGGTGACCACCACTGAAAAGGTTTCCCGCTAGACGGCCAATCTGGATGGTTACCAAGCCAGTTTCTGCCCAGCAAATGCATTATAAGCGGAAATCGTTCAACAAGAGATTGGTCACTGCCCTGAAAAGAGCTGCTTTGTTGATCCACTTGATTCCTTGGAAGTGGGAATAAGAAGATTGAGGAACACGAGAGCTGACACTACGCTACTTTCCTCAGGACAGCTTGTCAATTGCAATACTGACCAAATAAGGGCACCTATGGACGGAAGGAGTCTATAGATTCCCCCCCTTTACAGGCGGAGATCTCCCGCGGGATTAGATCCTGCGTGCGCGTTCCGGGAGCAAGGGATCGGCACGAGTGCCCTTCACCGTTATAATGCTCCTTCCAAGCTTGCTCGTTGCTTCCTCTCCCAAGATTCCAGGTCTCCGGCCGTTTCTTCATGAGGGAGCGATCAGGCTGTCCTTCAACTGCGCGCATCGAGCGAGCACTTTCCGAAGTGCGGGCTCTGCGAGCAAGAAGGATGGCCTGATCGCTCCCTCACCTGATTATTCCCTCTCCCTACCGCTCTGGAATTTCTCCTCTTCCACTCTGGCATTTCTCCATACCCTCCCGCCCTCCGCCCCACTCCTCCGCCCGTAACCGAATCTTCATCTCACCGAAATGCCCGTGTTTTCGTCACATTCTATAAGGGGTCCGGTCACGTGAAGGGAGCCAGGCCATGGCACGATCCCTGCTGAAGCTTCCGTCTGGATTTGTGCGACGGACACGATCATGGCCGGCCATTCCTCCATCTTGTTGATCGAAGACAGCCCCGGAGAGAACGAACTGTTCCGCCTGGCGCTCGAACAATCGGCCATCGGCGTCTCGCTTCGGACCGAATCCGATCCAGAGAAGGCCTTCCGATTCTTGGAACAGGCGCCGGACATGCACGCGCTCCCTTCGTTAGTCCTCCTCGACCTGAACCTCTGTGGACGACATGGCTGTGACTTCCTTCGCCGCCTGCGCGCCGACCCCCGATTCGCCCACCTGCCGGTGGTCGTCTTCACCAACTCGGATGCGGCGGCGGACCTGTCCCTCTGCTATGGCAGCGGGGCCAACGGGTATGTGGTCAAGCCCGGCACCTATGCCGATTTGGTTCAATGCGTCGCGGCGCTCTGCCGCTACTGGCTGATCTGGAATCGCGTGCCCTTTCCCGTTAAAGTCCGATGCTGACCCGAAGCGCCCTCAAGAATCCCTACGCCGTCTTCGCGCTCTGCATGATCGCGATCGTGCTCGGCGCCGTGTCCTATCAAAAGATGCGCGTGGACATCTTTCCGGAGATCAAGCTCCCGACCATTCTGGTGACGACCTTCTATCGAGGCCTCAGCCCGGCTGAGATGGAAGGGGCGATCACGCTCAAGCTGGAACAACGGTTCATTGAAGCCAGCTATATCGAACATATCGAATCGCAATCGCTCGCCGGCATGAGCTACATCAAGGTCTTCTTTCAGCCGGAATATGGGATTGACGCGGCGCAGGCTGAAATCACGAGCCTCGCCTACAACGTCATTCGGCTTTTGCCGCCCGGGGTGTTTCCTCCGTCGGTCTTTAAGTTCGGGGCGTCAAGTCTGCCGATCGGCTTACTCTCGATCAGCAGCGATCGGCTTTCCCAGAAGGAGATCCGCGACCTCGCCTACTATACGGTTCGCAATCAAATCGCGGGGATTCCCGGCATCGCGTTCGGATCACCGTTGGGCGGCCAAGTCCGGCAGATCACCGTGTTTCTTGACCAACAGCGGCTGCTGGCCCGCGGCGTCTCGCCGTCGGAGGTCGTCAAGGCCATCAACTCGCAAAGCGTGATCATCCCCTCCGGCGACATCAAAATCGGGGACCTTGATTACTACGTCTACTCCAACAGCCTCATCGACCTCGTGGACAAGATCAACGACGTCCCCATCAAGGTCGTGAACGGCACGCCGGTCTTCGTGCGCGACATCGGCTGGGCCGCCGACTCGGCCGCCATTCAAACCTCCGTCGTGCGCGTGAACGGACGCGAATCCACCTATATCCCGATCACCAGGCAGGAAGGCGCCAACACGCTGGAAGTGGCGGACGGCATCAAAGCGCGCCTCGCGCACCTGACCGAAATTCCCGCCGGCACGGCCGTCAAATTCATCTACGACCAGTCGGTTTACATCCGCCAGGCCATCGCCAATCTGCAAAAGGAAGGGTTGCTGGGCGCGTTTTTGGCCGGCCTGATGATCTTCCTGTTTCTCCGCAGCGTGAAGGCGGCCCTGGTCGTCGGGCTGGCGATTCCCTTGTCTCTGACGACCGCGCTGGTTGCGCTGTATTTGACCGGACAGACGGTCAATATCATGACGCTCGGCGGGCTGGCGCTGGTCATCGGCACCCTGCTCGACAACAACATCGTGGTGCAGGAGAACCTGCACCGCCATCTCGAATTGGGCAAGGATGGGCGCAGCGCCGCCGAGGACAGCGCCGTCGAATTGACCCTGCCGATCTTTGTGGCGACGATCTGCATCCTCATCGTCTACCTCCCGATCATTTTTTTCACGGGCATCGTGAAGTACTTGTTCGTGCCGCTGGCGCTCACGGTCGCCTTTGCCATGTTGGCGGATTACGTCGTCTCGATGTCCGTCACTCCGGTCATCCTCGCCCGACTGTATCGAGCCGGTCATCAAGACCATGGCGAGGACAACTCGGCCCAATCCGACTGGTTTCGCCATGTGCTCACGGTCTACGAGCCGTTGTTGCGGCTTGGCCTCCGATTCAGGACTCTGGTGATCCTCGGCGCGGCGCTGGCCTTGGTCATCGTCGGCCTCTTCGTCGTCCCGCGCCTGCACACCGAGTTCTTCCCGAAGATCGACGCGGGCAACTTCACCTTGCTGGTCACCGCGCCGGAGGGGTCGCGCATTGAGAAGACCACGGCGATCGTGGCGCGGATCGAAGCCCTCATTCAGGAGGAAGTGCCCAAGGAGGAGCTTGAGCAAATCATCTCCAACACGGGGCTGTATTTCGGCGATGCGGCGCGGTTTGCTCCCAACACCGGCAACCATACGGCCTTCATCCTGGTCAACCTCGTGACGGGTCATGCAGTGCCCACCGATCTGTACATCTCCAAAATCCGCGCCCGTCTCCGGCAGGATCTGCCCGGCGTGGACGTGGCGTTCCAAACCGGCGGCATCATCAGCGACGTGTTGAACTTCGGCCTGCGCGCGCCAATCGACATTCAGGTCCGAGGTCCCAAGCTGGATCTGATCCGACCGGTGGCTGAGGAGATTCGCCAGAAGGTGGCGCGGGTACCCGACACGGAGGACGTGCGCATCAAACAGGGCAAGGCCTACCCCGAGCTGCATATTGACGTCGATCGGACCAAGGCCGCCTACTACGGCATCACGCAAGATCGGGTGATCGTGGACGTGATCACCGGGATCAGCTCGAACATCGCGCTCAGTCCCAATTACTGGCTCGATCCAAAGACCGCCAATGGATACTACCTGCTCGCGCAATATCCGGAACAGGACTTGAAGGATACTCAGGACCTGCTCAACATCCCGATCATCGGGGCGCGGACGCCGCTGCTTCCGACGGCGAGCCTGGCGACTGGAGCCAGCGCGGGGGCCACCTCGCTCGCGCTCCAGAACACCCCCTTCGCCGGCCGTCAGTTGGAACTGTCCAGCGGCTTCTATGCGCAAGGGGACGAACGGCGCGGCCCTCCCGTGCTGCTGCGAGATGTCGCCGACCTGCGCATCAAGACAGGCCCCGATTCCGTCGATCACTACGACCTCTCCCGTCTGATCAACGTGCTCGTGACTCCGGTCGGGAACGATCTCGGACGGGTCGCCAAGGAGATCGAATCGGTGCTGGCCGGGATCACGCTCCCAAAGGATGTCACGGTGGTCCTGCGCGGCGAAGTGGCCAACATGCGCGCGGCCTTCAACAACTTCGCCCTGGCGCTGCCCCTGGCGGTGTTGCTGATCTTCTTGGTGATGGTCGGGCTCTTTCGCTCCTTTATCGATCCGCTCATCATCCTGGTGGCGGTTCCGTTGGGATGGATCGGCACGGCGCTGATGCTGGTCCTGACCAATACGTCGGCCAACGTTGAATCGATGATCGGCACCCTGATGATGATGGGCATCGTGGTCTCGAACAGCATTCTGTTGGTGGACTTCGCGAACCGCATGGCCCGCGCCGGCTTGCCGCCGCAGGCTGCCGTCCTGGCCGCAGGACGGCAGCGGATCCGCCCGATTTTGATGACAGCCCTTGCGACCATTCTGGGGTTGCTGCCCTTGGCGCTCGGCTACGGCGAGGGGAACGAAACGATGGTCCCCTTGGCCCGCGCCGTGGTCGGTGGATTGATGGTCTCGACGGTCATGACCCTGTTCGTGGTGCCTGTGATGCACAGTCTGGTGCTGGCGCGCGAACAACGCCGGCACGAAGCCGGGACGAGTTCTTCCCACTAGGAGCGCGCATGGCCGACGCACAACTCTCCTTCTTCCAGCGATCGTCAGTCCGATGGACCGGATTATTCTTGGCCGCGCTGATTCTGGCCGGGCTCGGCGTCCACTGGCTGGCTCATGACGATCGGGGCGCGGCGCCGCCGGTCGGGACAGGACTTTCCGCCCCGGAGGAGTTGGTCGAGGTGCAGGTCACGAAACCGCTTCGCCGGACCCTGGCCTACACAGTCAGCCTGCCCGCCAACATCGCTCCCTGGTATCAGACCACGCTCTACGCGAAGGTCTCCGGATATTTGAAGTGGATTGGCCCGGACAAGGGCGATCGCGTGAAACGGAACGAGGTCGTCGCCGTCATCGACGCGCCGGAAATCGAGGAACAGTACCAACAGGCGGTGGCCGATTATAAGATCAAGAAACTCACCTTCGAGCGGCTGGAGAATGTCTGGAAGACCACGCCCGACGTCATCGCCAGGCAGGATGTGGACGTGGCGCAAGCCGCCTATGAAGGCGCCAAGAACCAAATGGAGCAGCGCGCCGCGCTGCGTGACTACACCAAAGTGCGGGCGCCCTACGACGGCGTGGTGACGGCCCGCTTCGCGGACCCCGGCGCGCTGATCCAGATCGCCACGTCTTCCGCCACGACCGCCATTCCGCTGTTCACGGTGATGGACCTCAGCACGGTCCGTGTCTACGCCAACGTGCCGCAGGATGACACGCCTCTCGTAGTGCCCGGCAAGACCAAGGCCTTAGTGAACGTGAAGGAACTGGAGGGGCGGACATTCGAGGGGACCGTCACCCGATCGACGCTGGCGCTCGACCCGACCACGCGCAGCATGCTGATCGAAATCGACCTGCCGAACCCGGATCAGGCCTTGCGGCCCGGCACCTTCGCCGAAGTGGTCCTGGCGCTCCGCGAAATTCCCGGTGCGCTGGTCCTCCCGCCGAACGCCCTCTCCACGGCCAACAGGACCAAGCTGGTCTACGTCGTGGACCAGGGCAGGGCGAAGCCGAGACTCGTTCAGACCGGCATCAGCGACGGCACCTGGTTGGAGATCGTCAGCGGGTTGACGGAGCAGGACGAGGTCGTCGTCGTGGGCAAATCCAAGCTCACCGACGGGACGCCGGTCAAGGCCTCTCCGTACAACCTGCCGGCCGGACAGGCCTCGTCACAACGGTTTGAGAGGCGAACCGCCGGCGTGCCGGCCTCCAATGGGACCAACGGCGCCAATGGCAACGGCGCCTACTCGAAATGAGCGCAAGGAGTCACCGATGAATCCCGATTCAACTTCAGCCTTTCGGCACCTCTCGTTCACGCTCTGTGCCTTCCTGTTGACCGCCGGCATGGCGTTCGGACAGGAGGAAGTTCTCCTGAAGGGAACATTTCTCGCCCTGCGGCAGGCCGTCGAAATAGGCCTGAAGCAACATCCCGCCGTTCAGGAAGCCCAGGCGCAGGTCAAGGCCGCGGACGCCCGGATCAAGCAGGCGCAATCGCTCTACTACCCGCAGGTCTATGCCAACGCCAACACCGTCGCGGGGGCCGGGCGGACCAATCCGCGGTTCCTCATCGGCGGAGGATTGTTGCAGGAGAACCAGTCCACGTTTGCCGGCGGCCTGATCGCCAACCAACGGATTTACGACTTCGGCTTCACGCAAAACATGGTGGAATCCTCCAAACTCGCAGCCGAGGCGCAGGGACAGGACCTGCAAGCGCGCCGCTCGCTCATTATGCTGACCGTGCAACGGGCCTACTTCAACAGCCTCAAGCGGCAACGGCTCGTGCAAATTGCGGAGGAAACCGTCCGGGAGCGGGGCACGATCACCGGCCAGATCGGAGCCCTCTATCGGCAACAGCTCAAGTCCAAGCTCGACCTCAATCTGGCGCAGGTCGAATTGACGAACGCCGAATCGCAGCTCGTGCGGGCCCGCAATGACTTGAAGGCCAGTTTCGTCGAGTTGAACCGCGCGATGGGCATTCAAGGCCTGGATGATTACGTGCTGGAGGATCTCCCGGTCGCCATCCGCGACCTGCCTCCGCTTCCCGCTCTCCTACAGGACAGCCTGACCCATCCGGAATTGCGGCGCGCCAAGGAGTTCACGGCTTCGGCCGAGGCCAAGCTCGTCGCGACCAAACGGCAATACCTTCCGACAATCTCCGCCATTGCCAGCGGCGGCACGTTCGATCCCTTTGATCCAAGGCAAGCCCAGCAGACCGGGGGGTGGTGGACGGCGGGGGCCCTGGTGTCCATGCCGCTGTTCACGGGCTTCCTCATCGAAAACCAGGTGCGGGAAGCCGGCGCCCAACAGGCGGCGGCGCAGGCGGCCAGCGCCAACGTCGAGCAGGCGCTGAGCCAGCAGGTGACGACTTCCTACCTCGAAACGCTGACGCTCGCCCAGCAGATCCGACTCGCGGAGGAGCAGGTCCGGACGGCGCAGGAGGCGTTGCAATTGTCGCAGCAGCGGTACAAGTTGGGCCTGGGCACCGTCGTCGAAGTGACGCAGGCCGAAGTCGCGGTGGCGGCCGCCAAGACGCGCCTCGCGGAGTCGCAATACGACTATGTGATTTCCCAGGCGACCCTGGCCTATGCGGCGGGACTCATCACGGCCGACCGTCCGGATGAAGTGCTGCGGTAGCAGGAGTCGCCCGCACCAGGGCCGGCGGTTCCTGGACCCGATTGAGGTCGATGATCAGTTCATCCTTCTCAAGGCCGATCAGAATGTCGAACCAACTGGGGCGCTGCTCGACCACGGCCGCCCCGTCGTCGAAATAGAGGTTGAAGCCCTTCGGTCCCGTCGGCCGCATGGGATACCGCTTGTCGTAGATCATTCCGTAGGCGGGAATGCCGTACATGATCTGCCGGTTGGCCAGGACGAAATGCAGCAGCGAGCCCTGCAGATAGAGCCCTCCCGACGTGATTTCCCGCTTGATTGAAGTCTCCGGGCGGCTGAGGTAAAAGGTCACCCGTTCGTTCCACTTCGCCTGGGCGAGGGCTTCGGCCAGCTTGGGCACGAGCAGCTTCAGCTCCTCGTCGCGGAAGGCCGGTTCGCGCGGAGCCAGACCCAAGAGTTTCTTCTGGATCACGATGCGGCGCTCCTGCACCTGGAGGCCGGTCAGGATGCGTTCGAGCAGATCTTCGCCGAGGTGGGCCGGGTGGCTGTGAGCGGACGGGGGCCATTCGGGCAGCACATAGGGATCCGGTTCCAAGCGAACGAAGTTGACCGGGTCTTCATACACGACGCGCGCCGGCACCTGCGGAATCGCGCAACCGGCGAACAGGAGTAGTGCTGTGATCTGAGTACTGAGTGCTGAGTAGGCGATCGATCTTCGAAGCCGACATCTCTGGAGGACATGGCGACCATTCAGGCTTCGGGTTGTTCTCCCGTCTCCTCGCTCAGCACTCATTGCCCAGCACTCAGCACTTCACTCAGTAATGGTCACCGTCATCTCGACCCGCTCCAGCGGGTTGTCGCGGCCGTCCCGTTTTGCGTTCACGACCCGGTCCGCCACCTCCATTCCGCTGACCACCTCTCCAAACACCGTATAGTTCCAGTCCAGAAAGTGGGAATCGGCGACGCAGATGAAAAACTGCGACCCAGCGCTGTCGGGGTCGTTGGCCCGAGCCATGGAGACCGCCCCGCGCTTGTGGGGCCTGCTGTTGAACTCCGCCTTGACCTTGTGGCCCGGGCCTCCCATGCCGTGCAGGGCGCGGTCGGGGTTCTTGCTGTTCGGATCGCCGCCCTGGATCATGAAGCCGGGAATCACGCGATGAAAGGTGGTGCCGTCGTAAAATTTTTCGCGGGCGAGCTTGACGAAATTCTCCACGTGTTTGGGCGCCACGTCCGGAAAGAATCGCAGCACGATCTCGCCCAACGGCTCGCCCTTCATCGTCACGCGAATGGTGGCCTGGGTTTTTTCAGTCACGGCAGTCATTCCGATGTCTCCTGCGTTGAGGTTATTGAAACGTGAACGGCACTTCCTGTTCGACCCGCAATCCCTCGCTGACCCCGACCCAGGTGGCGCCCTCGTCGCTGCTGCGGAAGACGCCGGCGTTGGTGCCCGCGTAGAGCGTGCCGTTCTGAGAGGCCACGAGCGATTGGATGGATTGCTCCGTCAACCCCTTGTTCAAGGGCACCCACTTCTGCCCCTTGTTGTCGGTTTTGTAGATGCCCCGTCCCGTCGCGACGATCAGGGTCTTGTCGGCGGCCACGATGCCGCGGATGGAGTCATTCGGGAGCGCCCGGCTGATCGGACGCCAATTCTCTCCCCGATCCGCGCTGTGGAACACCCCGCCATCGAACGTCCCGATATACAGTTCCTGGTCCTTGTCCACGGTGATTACGCGGATGAAGTTTTCCACCAACCCTTCATGGTCCTTCAAGCCCTGCCTCATGCGCGACCAGCCGGGCGTCTGCTTGCGATACCGCATGATGCCCTTTCCGGACGTGCCGGCATAGAGCGTCCCGTCTTTGGACCGAGCCAACGCGTGCACCAGGGTGTCGTCGAGACCGGTCGTCACGACCGACCACTTGGGCGAGGCTTCGGAAGCCTCGTAGACCCCGTCACCGGTTCCGGCGAACAACCGGCCGCTGCTCACCACCAGCGCCTTGACCTCCAACCGCTTGAGCCCCTCGTTGATCGGCTCCCATCCAGCCTGTGACGGCTTCTTGCGAAACACCCCCCCGCGAAAGGTGCCGGCATAGACCGTGCCGTCCCGCGCCGTCGCCAGCGACAACACAAACGGATCGCTCAGTCCTTCGTTGGCCGCCACCCACTGGTCGCCGCGATTGTCGCTGCGGTAAATACCGGCTCCAAAGGTCCCGGCATAGATGAGCTGATCGTTCACCGCGGTCAGAGCTTGAATGCTCGCGGCGGGATTCGGGATGACGAATCCCCCCTCCTTGCCGTAGACGGCACGGTCGCCGGGCTGCCATCCGATCAATTCGAACAGGCCGAACAGGCCGAACGTCGCCACGATCGTCCATAGGACCGCAGGACCTGCGGCGGCCAGCCGCCGAATGGTCTCGTCTGTTCTGCGCGAAATCATACGCCCTCCTGTGACTAGCGCATGCGATGCCCGGCGGTCTCGATGGGCAACTCGCCGTCGATCGTGAACGATTGGTTCGCTGAGGCGGCCGGAGCGTATCGGCGGAACCACCAGGCGCCCCAGATGCCGATCTCATACAGCACCATCAACGGCACGGCCATCAACAGCATGGTAAACATGGTGGCGTCCGGCGTCACGATCGCCGAGAGGATCAACGAGGCGAGAATCGCATGCCGCCGGTACCGGGCGAAGACCTGCCAGCCGACCACGCCGGCGCGGGCCAGCAGCGACATGGCCAGCGGCAACTCAAACGCGCAGCCCATCACGAACAGGAACTTGGTGTTGAAATCGATGTAGGTGCCGACCGCCAACTGCGGGGTCAGGGAGCGTTCCATGCCGAAATCGACGAAAAATGCGATGACCAACGGGAGGATCACCAGGTTGCAGAAAACCAATCCCAGCATGAACAGGCCCGCCGCCAGACAAAACAGCGGAATCGCCCAGCGCCGCTCCTTCTGAAGAAGAGCCGGCTCCACGAATTTCCAAAACTGGTAAAAAATCACGGGAAGGCTGACCACCACCGACGCGAACAGCGCCACCTTGACGGACGCGAAAAAGGCCTCGGTCGGGCCATAAAACACGAGATCATCCGCGAGCGGGCGCTTCAGCCACGCCACCATCTCGGCCGAATAGGCGAACAGCACGACGAAGGCCGCCATCACGGTCCCCGCGATGACCAGCAACCGGTGCTTGATCGAGCGGATGTGCGCTTGAAGTGGAGCGAGGACGGCCGCCATGATGTCTCACCCGAGCAAAACAAAAGGGGCGATGCCGCGATCCGGCCCGCCCCTGTCCAGTGAACCGCTTACCGTGTCGGCGTGCCGAGCCTCTCTTCCCTGGCGCGCCGGATCAGTTCAGCCATTTGGTCTTTCTTGGACAGCTTTTCCTTTTGAATCTGCTTCTTCAAGAGTTCCTCGGCCGGCGTCAACACATGTCGCTTTTGCAGATCTGCAAGCTCGGCATCGAGCCGGTGGTGGGCCTCCTCCAGCTCCCGGTACTCCATGTTCGTGGCCCGCAGCCGATCGGCGATGACGCTCTCGTCGTTGAGCATGTGGCACCTCCCTGGTCAGGATGAGGGTGAATGGGATGAACGTATCTGCGCCCAGACATTCAATCCGCCCGATTCTCCGAAACCAAGTCCGCACGCATCAAAATCGCATCCTCGCATGGGTTCCGATAGTAGTGTTTTCGCACACCTGTTTCCTGAAATCCAAGCCCTCGATAGAGCCCGCGGGCCGCGGGATTGCCCGCGCGCACTTCAAGGAGCGCGTGGCGGACTCCCGCTCGGCGACCTTCCTGCACGGCATGGACCACCATCGCGCGGGCCAACCCCTGACGCCGATCGGCTTCCTGCACGGCCAGGTTCATGATCCGCAACTCGTCGAAGATGAGCCAATAGCAGAGGTACCCGACCAGGCGGCCATAGCCTCCCTGGTGATCGCGCCGCCGGAGCACGAGGACACGGGCAAATTGGTTGCCCGTCATCTCCCCTTCGAACATTCTGGCGGTCCAGGGATCCGAAAACGAAGCGGTTTCGATCGCCACCATCTCCGGCAGGTCCCCGACAGTTGCGGGCTGCAGGACGAATCCCGCCGGAATGGTCGATTTAATATCCGAGTCTTGAGCCAGCATCGGTCTATTAGCCCGCATTATTCACGACGATTCGTCGCGTTGCACCCGTTGCATCGGGAAGAGCAACGGGTACCCGGCAGTCGCCAGGCGTTGGACCCATTGCATGTTCGACCCGTTGCATGGAACAACCCGCAACGGGTCCCCCAGCAATGGGTACCTCCAAGCACAGCCGCGAAGGACCAAGGCGTACTTGAAACAGTACGCCGAGGGGCGCACGGCGCGATGAATAAAGAGCGCCACGTCTGTGCGCGCCGCCGAGTTGGTGAGGCGGCCGGACCCGAGCGGCGAGCACGCCCGCCATACCAAGCTTCGCTTGAGCCGCCGCGTCCGATCACATCGCGGCGGAGAGGTACTTTGCCTTCGACTTCTCATGTTGGCTTGTCGCAGCAGCGAATCGGGGCGCCGGTTGCTCCTCTGTTGCAATGGGCCAAAGCAGCAGAAGCGTTCATGAATAATGCGGGTTAGCCACCCTCGTTGGCTCACAGGCTATGAACCGGCTGGGATCCCGGCTTGCTTGGTGGGCCGTCTCTTGGCCTTTCCCAGTCCCTTGATGATCTGCCTCGATTTGCTCGGCACCACCCCTTGCTTGATCTCCGCTTCCGCGCGCTGCACATAGAGCGGAGCCTGGCCCGATTCAAATAGCTCGCCTCTCTTCAAACGCGCCAGACCCAGGAGTCCGACTGACAGGGCGGACGGCTTCATCCGTTCCGGTGGGGCCGGTTGAAAGTGGCCGTGGCGGCGGTCCGCCGCTGTGACAATCTGATCCCCATACAGTTCCCAGGCCGATCCCACTACGACGGTCGGCTTGCGGAGGGTTTGGCTGATCGCTGCCGGTGGTCCGACCCGTTCTTCCAGCATGGCCTTCAGCTCGCCGGCGCCGATCCATTCATATTGCGCCCAATAGAGCTCGCCCTGCCGGCACTTCAAGACTGAGCAGATGGGCAATGGCCCAGGCTCCACATTCGAAGCCAGGGCTTCGAGAGTCGGCACAGCCGCTATCGGCAACCCTGTCACCGAACGGAATCCCAACAGCGTTGCCAGCCCAACCCTGAGTCCGGTGAAGGAACCGGGGCCGATCGATAGGGCCAGACCGTCCAGATCGGACAACGACAGCCGGCAATCCCTCAACGCCCGGTCGATGGCCGGCACGAGCCACTTTGCATGGCTGTTGGGCTCGTTCTGCTCGGTCAAGGCCAGGACTCGGTCGTCGTCCAGAATCGCCACGCTCTGGTCAACTGTCGCCGTTTCAATAGCGAGAATCTTCATGCCATCATCACGTCGATTAAATCACGCCCAGTTCGTCAGGCTGCAAGATGACATTTGGCACGATTTCGTGAAAGGTCAGCCGGACGGAACCACGCCCGTGCCCGTCTTCCAGGGTGATCTTGAACGGACGCAGCAATCGCGAGGCCGACCCCGGACTTCCTACAGGCTGAATAACCTGGTCTCCCACCGGCCGGTAATCTTCGAACCGCATGACGGCTTCGACCTCTCCGCTCGCGGAAAGCCGGTCTTCCTGCACCATCAGGAGGGTCCGGCGATCGAACCAGAGCCGCCGGCTGTTGCTGTTCGCATCGTCCGTGCCGACCTGATGATCGGCGCCGGTCGACCCGTTTAAATCGGCCGACCCGATTGCACCGGCAGCCTGGCCCGGACTCTGCACATCCAACCGGTATCGGTCTCCTTCTTCGTGCAACAGGACATGGGCATCGGCCGGCACCGTCGTTAAGCCCAACGCTCCGTGCACGGCCCACAAACTCAGTTGGACCGGGCGCCCGAGTTTTCCCGCCTCTCCCAGGCGGGCCGTGTGGCCTTTCAGTTCACGGCCTTCGGCGGGAATCGACAGACGATAAAGGTTCCGGCTGACGACGAGTTCGAACAGCTCTCCGCCGAACGGCGTGAAGCCCCGGACCCTCATCGCGTCCGGGCGACTATAGTAGACTGCCCCTTCGACCCGGGCAGGCAGCAAGAGGCCCGGGCCTTTGATCTGGGCGCGAAACAGGCCTTTCGCGCTCTGTGTCGCCTCGGCCCGCATCCGCACCAACGCCACCAGTTGTTCCGCCGTAGCCTGTTGGTACTCTTCGCTCGGCTTCACGCCGGGACCAGCGCAGGCGGCCATGCCCAGCCACGCCACCACGAGCGACCAGGCGACTCTGTTGCGCACCTTAGACCAACGCCGCTTCAAGCGCCTCTCCGATCTCTTCAACTCCCACCAATTCCACTTCGAAGCTGCCGAGATTGTCCAGCTTGGCCAAATTCCGTTCCGGCAAGAGGCACCGTTTGAATCCCAGCTTGGCCGCCTCCTTGATCCGCAGCTCGGCCTGGGTGACGGCGCGCACTTCACCTCCCAACCCCACCTCCCCCATCATGACGGTCCGATGGTCGATCGGAACCTCGCGCAAGCTCGACGTGACGGCGGCGACCAGCCCGAGATCGATGGCCGGCTCATCGATCGTGATTCCTCCCACCACGTTCACGTACACATCCTGACCGGCCACATGCATCCCGAGTCGCTTCTCCATGACGGCCAGCAGCAGCGACAACCGATTGACCTCCACCCCGTTCGCCATCCGCTTGGGCATGCTGAAGCTGGTCGAGGAAACCAATGCTTGGACTTCGCAGAGGATCGGACGGGTCCCTTCGAGGCTGGACACGACCACAGACCCGGTACTGTGCTCCGGCCGTTCCGCCAGAAACAGCTCCGACGGATTGCTGACCTCTTCGAGGCCGCTCTCCTTCATCTCAAACACGCCGATCTCGTTCGTCGAGCCGAAGCGGTTCTTGACGGCGCGAAGAATGCGGTAGGCGTGCCCCCGATCCCCCTCGAAGTACAGCACCGTGTCCACGATATGTTCCAACAGCCGCGGCCCGGCAATGGCCCCTTCCTTCGTCACGTGCCCGATGATGAACACGGGCAGGCCGCCGCGCTTGGCCAGCCACATCAACTGCGCCGCCACTTCCTGGACCTGGCTCACGGTGCCGGGCGCGGAGGTCAACTGATCGGAATAGACGGTTTGGATCGAGTCCACGACCAGCGCCGCCGGCTGGAACTCGCGGACGACGTTCAGCATTTCCTGGAGGGATGTTTCGGAGAGGATAAACAGCGAATCGGTCCCGACGTTCAATCGGTTCGCGCGCATTTTGATCTGCCGGGGAGACTCCTCTCCCGACACGTAGAGCACCCGTTCTTTCGGCCCGGCCAGTTTGGGGAGGGCCTGTAACAGCAGGGTCGTCTTGCCGATGCCGGGATCGCCGCCGATCAACACGACCGAGCCTGGCACGACGCCGCCGCCCAGGACCCGATCCAATTCGCCGATCCCGGTCGGCAGACGCGGTTCCTCCGCCAGTTCGATTTCGCCAAGGGCCGTGGGCTGTGCCACCTGATCGGTAAGGGCCTGGGGACGGCCGCGGGAGGCGGGAGCTTCGCGGATCTCCTTGAAACTATTCCACTGTCCGCAGTCCGGGCACCGTCCAAGCCACCGCGCCGCCTGATACCCGCAGGCCTGGCAGTGAAAAGTAGTTTTGGCCCGCATGCTTTCAATATGTTAATGCATGCGCTCGCCAAAAGAAAAGAGCGCGCGGCCTGTTCGTTCGATGAACGGTGATGGGAGGTCTGGTTCCTCTCGGATATCCCTATTCCTGCAGCCGCTTGCGCGCCTCCTTCCATTCTTTTACGCGACGGGCCTTTCGGGGCAGCTTGACCCTGTCATTCTCGTTGATCGCCACCACCGTCAGCCGTTCGGCGACCAAAGCCTCGGCGAAAGCCGCGGTCGTTCCCACGCCGGACTTGATGTTTTCCCAACCGTCGGCCCGCAACCGTTCAAGCAGGTTGCGCAATCCGTCCACATCAGGATCGGCCGACAGGACGATGCCCTGGGGAAACTTATGTTGATCGAGCCACTCACGGAATTGCCGGACGCTCTTGAGGGCGGCCCCTCCCGGCGGCACCAGATAAATCAGGTGATAGTAGAAGCGGCTGAGGCGTTCTAATTCTTCCGCCGCGTGCTCCGCCGGCTTTTCGACCGTCATTGACAAGGGCACAGGCAGAGGCAGCCCTGGTGTGATGCCACCTTCCGTTGACGCGAACAGGGCCGCCCCCTCGACCAACAGGATCGGCCGGCGCCGTTCCCACACCGCCAAGACCCCGGTCCCTTCGGCATCCGCCACGCGAGGGGAATCGCCGACCGTGACCCTGACGCGAAACGTGCCGAGTTTGGAGGGGGTGTACTGAAAAAACGCCCGCCCGTCACCCCCCGTCATAGCCGTCGCGGCACGGACCTTGTCCACCCAGAGGATCAATGGTTCTCCTCCCACCCCTTGCTGACGCAACACTCCCTCTTCGACCAGCAGCGCTTCGATGGTCACGGATCGGTCGGCCTTCGCAAGGCTATCTCCCACGATGACGGAGACGGCCCGCCGCTCGGAGGCCCGCACATCGACGCCGGACCAGAAGCTCATGAGCAGGCTGAGAAGGCAGATCCAGACTGGCAAGGGTCGCCCGATGGGAGTGAGAGGGTGATATTCGACCAGGGTTTACTTCAATGAGGCCAACACTTCGTCGACATGGCCGTCGACTTTCACCTTGCGAAACACCTCTTTGATTTTGCCCTTCTCGTCGATCACGAACGTGCTGCGTTCGATGCCCCAGTACTTTTTGCCGTACATGTTCTTCTGTTTGTACACGCCGTAGGCCTTAGCCACCGCTGCATCTTCGTCGGACAGGAGCGTGAACGGCAGGCTGTACTTGGCGATGAATTTCTGATGGGCTTCCTTGCCGTCCAGGCTGACCCCGATCACCACCGCTCCCGACTTGGTCAGGCGCGCCATGGAATCGCGGAAGCCGCAGGCTTCCTTGGTGCAACCCGGCGTGTCGTCCTTGGGGTAGAAATACAGCACCACCTGCTTTCCTTTCAGCGACTTGAGACTCACCGGCTTTCCCGACTGATCAGGCAACGCAAACTCAGGTGCCGCATCCCCGCTCGCCAGCTCTTTTGCCATGCTCATGCTCCTTTGACGTACCGCCTGCCTGATCCGGTCAACTGCCTGATCCGGTCAACTGCCCGATCCGATACCGCCCAGCCCGCTGGTGGGTCCCCGCCGGTTGTTGACGCTCGGCGGCGCCTGAGCCGGCCGCGAGACTTCCGGATTGCCGTAGGGTCTCAAGGCCGGAGAATCCCAGATGACCTTGTGTCCCGGTTCAAGCGTCGCGGCCTCGATAAATTCATCGTGCGCCGCCTGGGCATCCCCCAGCGCGTTGAGGGCCAGGGCCAGATTGTAATGGGCGGCCCCCAGGCGAGGGACCATTTTGACCGCTTGCTCAAAATACTGCTTGGCCTCGTCGAACTGCTGGCTTTGATAGGCTCCGCTTCCCTGTTCCGTGAGCGCGATGGCCTCCTGGGGCGCGCGCGAGTCAAGCGGCAAGGGAATCAGCGGCTGAGGTTTGGACCGAGGACAGCCAGCGCTCGCCAATGCCATGAACAGCATCAACAGGCACAGCAACCGATGTGTCATTCCGTGTCTACGCATGGGGGTTCGCCCTCTTCTGCATCCGACCGCCCGCTTCGTCTTCGCCGCTCTAGCGGGTCCCGATCCGCCGGCGCAGTTCCTCTTCTGAAAACTTCCGATACAGCACGTCCCACTCCTGTGTCCCCTCGACGAGGGGCCTGGCATAGGAGGCCAGCCGTTGGCGCACCGTGCGGTCGATCGCGGCTTCTTGTTCCAATTCCGACGCCAGCACCCATTTAATGAGCCGCAACACTTTGGCCTCGTCGCCGTCCAGCGTTGCGGCCGGCGTGCGTTTAAGGCTCGCCAGGATGACGTGCGAAAGATGCGAGATCTTGTCGTCGCTCAACATGGGCCGCGGCGCTCCTACAAGACAAGTCCCCTGTCGCGGGCCAACTTGGTCTTGATCATCGTGAACATCTTTTGATAATCGACCTGACCGCGCTCAATCTGATCCGCATAGGCCTTCAAGAGTTCCCGCACCTCGGCGTTCAAGCGATCCTCGACCTGGAGTTCGTCCGTGATCGCCTGCTCCAGCGCTTCCCCCAGGGCCTTTTTGTCGCCCGCGACACGAACCAACCCTTCCGTCTGGAGCTGTTCGCTGAGAGCCTGGGCGAGATGACGGACACGTTCCTTGGACAAGCGCATAGCCTAATATCGCTCAGGCAGGATTCGCGCGCGGCGCGCCGACCCGTTACACTTTTTCGATTGTGATCTTGCTGGCATCGAATCCTTGTCTCAAGACCGTCGCATCTCCAACGATCTGTCCGATGACGTTGACGCGGTCGGCCGGCACCGGGTCGGATCCCATGCTCATCGGGGTCCGCCCGAAAAAAATCGCCAGCACCTCCCCCGGTCCCCACCAGGCAATGTCGCCGATTTTGACTTTGGTTGTCGCGGTTTCGCGAAAATCCTTCACGCCCACTATCTTACAATAGTACTCCTCGCCCCATGTATTCAACGGCGCCTCGACAGGCAAGGCCGCATAGACGCTGTCCGCGGTCTTATTGGACTTGAGTTCCGCCTCGACCCGAACGGGTCCGACGGTGATCTTGATGCGTTTCGAGGTGTCGGCCATGGCTCACTCGTACTCTGTTCGTCATCTTCCGCCGGACCATCCGGCGGGGGCACTCTAGCGGCTCATCGGGGTGAAATCAAGGCTGGATTCCCCGCCGTCCACTCTGGCAGACTCGAACAGACTCTCCCGTCCTTCCTCGTCGCGATGCGAAGGCTCGGGCTTTCAGGTTCTCGCGGTACGAGCGCAGATGACGGCACCCATCAGACAATGGATCGGATATGGACTCAGCGACATCGGCCTCATACGCGCTTCCAATCAAGATGCTCTGCTTGTCCTGAACGATCACGGCATCTGGGCGGTCGCCGACGGCATGGGCGGCCATGCGGGAGGCGATGTCGCCAGCGGGTTGGCGATTGCGGCCATCCGCCGCCTGGCGGCGGAAGCCCCTCCTTCCGGCCCCGCCGCCGGTTCCATGGCGGACGCCGAACGGTTCCTTCGAGCTTCGGTCCAAGCGGCAAATCGCCGCGTGTTCGAGGAAAGCGCGGCCGTTCGAAGCCTGCGCGGGATGGGAACGACTTTGGTGGTCCTGATGATCAGGGACAGCCCAAGACCGATCGCCTACCTCGCGCACGTCGGCGATAGTCGCGCCTATCTCTACCGCCATGGAGCCTTGCGGCTGCTCACCCGTGACCATTCTCTCGTGGAAGACTATATCCGCCGAGGTCTGCTCACGCGGGACCAAGCCGCCACCCATCCACGTCGGCATGTCTTGACTCGCGCGATCGGCTTGGACCCGACTGTCGAGGCCGAGATCACACAGGCCGAGCTGGAACCGAACGATCTGCTGATCCTCTGCACCGACGGCCTGACCAAGATGCTCGATGACCAGGATCTCGCCCTGTTGGCGGCCAAGGCCGGACAAGGCCCGGCCGAATTGTGCCGCGCATTGGTCGCCGAAGCCAACCGCCGGGGCGGAGAAGACAACGTCACGGTACTCGTCTGCGCGTATCGCGATTCCCGGTCCGGATCCATTGACAAGGCCTCGGCCGCCGCGTAGCCTTGGCACCCCATCAGGGCCCATCGTCAATCGTCATCCGTTTCTATCATGAGGTTGCACCTATGACTCGACCGCCGTGGACCTTCATTGTGCCCGTGATCGCGCTGGCCGTGCTCTGGTTTGTTCAGCCGGACCGGCTCTGCGCCGAATCCCCGACGACCCCAGAGCGCGACAAGCCTGATCTCAAAGGGCAGTGGGAGATCAAGGAAGAGGACAAGTCCTACGTGGCAACCCTCGATCAGGACGGCCATGGGTTCTACACCTGGCAAAACGGCGAAATCACCGTCTCCACGTGCCGTCACCGCCGGTGCGAGGGGACGTGGAAACAAACGGGCAACGACCGGGAAGGCGGGTTCGACGTGTTGTTCGGCGAAGACGGATCGGAAGCCAAGGGAGTCTGGTGGTATAGCCGCGTGGGCAGCAAGAACAACATCCCCCCGAGGCAATGGGGAGGGCCCTACACCTGGAAGCGCGTCGACTCCCCTGCAACATCCCTCGCCCCCCGGTAGGACAGGAGGAATTCTTTCCCTCGCCAACGCTTCACATTGCCGACCCTGATGACCTGACCATCCATTTCGGCCCTCCACCGCCCTCCCTGCGAAGTTGATCCGGCTTTCCCAAGTGCTGATTGCCGCCCTGCTGTCAGGCTGTTCGGTTTCTCCCTCAACCGAGTAGGTATTCTCCGTCCCATCCTAACCGCTTTTACGGGCCGGAGATCCTTGTCATAATGGGGCGTACAGCCCTACTGTTGAAACCAAATGGATTCACTGGTCAGTGGATTCTTTGGCCCTGCGCAAGTAGGATAGCCCCCCCAAGCTGTTATCTCCCCGCTCTACAAGAACTGTGTTATCCAGGCTCTAAGGGAGCAGGGTCTCGATGGCCACTCGAAGAGCGCAATCCTCAAGGGTGAAACAACCAGCCCTGAAGCCTCGCGCCCGTACCATGCAACAGCGGATAGCGTCTCTTGGCCCGGATGCTCCGACCTGCGCCGGTCAGCCATCGACCTCATATCCAGAACCCGGCGAGGACCTGATCGCTCTCCACACAGCCGGATCGGTCGGGGCAGGACAGGCCCGATGACTTCGCTTCAGTTGATAAACGTCCTGCTGATTGCCGATTCGGCCGAACAGACGATCCGCCTGACGCAGGATCTTCGACGAGAATACGATGCCTGTCGCATCGAGGCCGTCCGCACGTTGGAGGAAAGCATCGAGTGGGCGGGCAAACTCACATGGGAGGTCATCCTCGTCGATGTCGATCATGGCGCGTTTCCCGGGCTCTCCTTTGTCCGCACCCTGCGCGGGCAGGCGCCAGGGGCGGGGATCGTGCTCCATGCGGAACGCTTCGTGTTGAGTCCGTTGCAAGCCATGCAGAGCGGAGCCGATGCCGTGTTGTTCAGACATTCTCCCGACTTCAGGGACGAGTTGCTGTCAGCCGTTCAGGAAGCGCTCCTCCATAAAGAGCGGCCCGCCATGCGCGAGCCGGCCTACAGCCAGTACCTTCAGTTCGCCGAGTCCACAGGGTTGATTCTCTACGAGTTGAACAGCGGAGGAGAATTTACGTACATCAGTCCCGCCGTCCATCGTCTGCTCGGATACGGAACGCAGGAGCTGTTGGGCCGGCACTACAGCCAGCTCTTGGATGCCGACTCGCGACGCTATGCCGAGCAACGGTTCAATGAACGGCGGGCCGGCGCGCGGGCCACCCGCGGCCTCGACCTCCATCTCTTGCCGAAATTTCGCAAGGGCGTCCTTCGTACCCGTCTGCACGCCGCCGTCAGCGCCAAGGGCCTTTACGCACCCTCCAACATGTTCCTCGGCACCCTAGGCGTGATTCGCGGCGTGGGGCAACCGCGCCCAGGCCGGCCCACGATCGGGCCTTCGGTCACACCGATGCCTGCCGAGCAACAGGCGCAGCCAGATCCATCCTGGGAGACCATCGAGACGTTGTGGCAGAAAATCCAACACTTTCTGGGCGCGCCCGGCGAAACCCGATTGGTCGCCGAAGAAGAACGTCGCCTGTCTCTTTCTGAGCCGCGCCGCGCCGAGCCGCTGAAGCCGGAGCCTCTGACCGTGCCCCAGTTTCCCTCCGCTTCTCGGTTTGAATCGGCGGCGAGCGAGCCTCTCGTTTCACCACCGGACACAGCCCCCACGGACCTCCGCCAACAAGAACTCCCGGCTCACCGATTACCCACCGACATCCGATCCGAAGGTGGGACGGTGAGCGGGATCACGACCACTCTGGATGCGACCGGCTTGCAGTTTTACCTTACGACATCCTCCACCTCGGTCCCGGCCGGCCGGGCTGCCATCCGTCTGGCATCCGACGTCATGTTTCTTCATCTGACCGGGATGGTCTTGGCCGATACAGCCCGCCCATCCGCGGGACGCGCCCTGTTCGACCCGATCGAAGACATCCAGCGGGCCGTGCTCCTGTCCTTTCTGGAAGCCCTACGGGAGGAACCGGGCTGTTTGAAGGTGGAGATCGTCATCACCGGGGACCTCCGGACGTCGCCGCCCCCGGCTCCATCGTCCCAGGCTTCCTGGACGATCGAAAACGGCGACCGCCGGCTGGACTTTCGCACGCCCTGTAGACTTCAGGCGATCCTCACATCTCGCGAGGACGGCCACCGGAATGAGCCGGTCTCTCTCGATCTCGTGAACATCAGCCTGGGTGGATGTGGTTTCAGCAGCACGACGCCACTTTCGAAATGGCAGAATCCGTTTCACCTCATGCTCCCGCTGATCGGCGCGAACGGCCCGATCGGTGGAGCGGCGCATGGATCGGATAATCCGGCCGCCCTGCCGATCACGATCGTCTGGGAGAAACCGTCGACGGCCGTAGCCTCCGTTGAGCAGGAAGCCAAGTGGACCTATGGCGCGCGATCGACACCCATTCCTGAGGAGGCTGCGGAGGCCTTGTTCCGGCTTGTCAATCGACAGGTCCTCTCGGCCATGGATGACGCCGGGCAACGGTCCGTCCGGCATGTCGTCACCGACCTCTTATCCTGCATCAATCCCTACGACCGCCGAATCGCGCTGTATCACGATCATGCCCCCCACAGCCGCTTGGCCCTCTCCCCGCTGGTGATCATCACGCCAGGCTTTGCTCATCCCAAGGAACAGTACGTGGAACTGGCCTACTACCTCGCCGGCCAGGGCATGCAGGTGCTTCGTTACGATTGCACGAACCATGTGGGAGAGAGCGACGCCGCCGCGCCGCACGCGACGCTCAGCGACATGCTCATGGATTTTACGACCGTCCTCGATTTTGCGGCGGAATTCTGGCCCAGTTGCCCCCTGTTCGTCATCGGCCATGGAATCGGTGGGCGCATCGCGGCCAGAGGCCTCAAGGATTATTCCCGCCTGGCCGGGCTCCTGCTGCTCCATGTGCCGTTGGACCTGGACGAGGAGCTGCATCGGCTCCAGCACACCGACATCGATCCGATGCAGGCGCATAAGCCGGACTTCGAAACGGGAACCATCTTCGGCCTCAACGTCATCGCCGAGCGTTTCATCCATGACGCGATCTTGTCGCGCTTGGCCGGCGTCCATGATTTCCTTGATGATCTGGAAGGGCTTCGAGCACCGACCGGCATCTTTGCGCCGCTCGAAGAGGCCGCGGCGCACCGGGACATCCTGGACCGGATCCGCGCGGCGCTCGGCGAGGCCTGTCGTTTTGTGACCTTTCTCGCGGAACCGATCACGGGGGCGCCCGCGCAACCGCTCCGTCCGGACAACTGGTTCGACAGGATCGCACGATTTTGTCTGACGGAGGGCTCGCGCGCGCCGCAGGCGGGCCGGCTGGTTCCCATGCCGACTCAGGACCTCCGGCTCGAGACGGGGCTGGAACTGACGCGAGTCCGGTGCCTGCACCGTCGCTCGTCCGCCGAGCGGGCCCGCAACTGGAACGACTTCGCGACCCATTCGCGCCCGCTCCTCAATCTTCCCGACTACTGGAAACTGCTCGAACGATCCTGCCAGTTGCTGGCCCCTCTGGATTCCACATGCCGGCTGCTGTGCATCGGCGACGCCAGCGGCCACCTCGGCACGTTTCTCCTGACGCACCACGCGTACCGCCAGCGAACGCTCGGTCCAGCCGGGCTGGATGGCCCGGCCTATACAGGTCTGGACTTTCATTGCGATGGGCTGATCCAAAGCCGCCAGACTCTCTTGTCCATCCAGGCCAAACTGTCCCGCGAATCCGCCCGACCCTGGCCCGCGGATCGATCCTTGGCGCCGTCCTTCTGCCTTGGCGACCTCGGCGGTCCGCTTCCCCTCTCCGACAACAGCTATGACGCGGTGTTTTGCCATATTGTGCTCGGGCACTTCGCCGACCCGCTGTCGACACTCAGGGAATGCATGCGCGTCTTGGTTCCCGGCGGCCGGCTGGTTCTGTTGTGCCTTCAGCCCGCCGCGGATTTGTCAGCCTGGTACCGACATCAGCTCTCCGGACGCGCGCCCGGCGCGGGACCGTCGAGCAGCGTATTACTCCGGGCATTCGGCGAATTCCAACGCAGTTATCTGGAAGGAGTGCTGCGGCGGTTCACGCCTCGTCAGGTGGAATTGCTGCTCGAAACCGCGGGAGGCCGCCTGCCGGCGGTCGAACCCGCGCTGGCCCATCACCTTCACGTCGCGACCGCCCGGAAGCCGAATTCCACTGGCTGAAAGCGGAACCTCCGTGTATACTTCCTCCGGTGCTGAGGTAAAACCCGGAGTGACGCGCGGGGTTCGTCCCCCCTCCGGAGAGTCGGCCGCCCACGGACCGCAAAGGTTTCCAACACCCCTCGTCACACGAGCCGACATGATATGAAGAGACGCATTCTGATCGTTGACGATGAGCCACGGGTCCGCACGTCGCTCAAGATGGTGTTGGAGCCGACCTATGAGGTGCTCCAGGCCGCGGATGCGCAGGAAGGGTTGGACCTGTTCAGGCGCGAAAGTCCGCATCTCGTGCTGCTCGACGTGATCCTCCCCGGAATGGACGGCCTTGCCGTGCTCGAGAAATTGCAAGCGGAAGACCGTTCGGTCCCGGTCATCATGCTCACCGGCACGAAAGCCGTAAAGACGGCCGTGGACGCCATGAAGCTCGGCGCCGCCGATTACATTTCGAAACCGTTCGAAATCGACGAACTCCGCATCATCATCGCCAAGGCCCTGGAAAACCAGGAACTGGAGCGCGAAGTCCGATACCTGCGCGCCCAAGTGGTTCACCGGTACGGGTTTCACAATCTGATCGGAAAAAGCTCGGCGATGCAGGAGATTTATTCCAAGATCGAGCAGGTTGCCGACAGCCGGACCACCGTGATGATTACCGGGGAAAGCGGCACCGGCAAGGAACTGGTTGCGCGGGCGCTCCATTACAACAGCGCCCGCCGGGACCGCCCGTTCGTCGCGCTGAACTGCGCGGCCTTGCCCGAGACCCTGATCGAAAGCGAACTCTTCGGACATGAAAAGGGGTCGTTCACCGACGCCACCGCCCGCCGCGTCGGCCAGTTCGAGCTCGCCCATACGGGCACGTTATTCCTGGACGAGATCGGGGACTTGAGCCCGACCACGCAGGCCAAACTGCTTCGAGTTCTTCAAGAGCGAGAATTTACGAGGATCGGCGGCGTGCAACCGATTAAGGTGGATGTCCGGATCGTGGCGGCCACGAACAAGAGCCTGGACGAATTGGTGCGGCGCGGCACGTTTCGCGAGGATCTCTACTACCGCATCAACGTCATCTCCCTGTACCTCCCGCCGCTGCGCGAGCGCGGAGAAGACGTCGCGTTGCTGGCCAAGCATTTTCTGAGCAAGCGCAACGAGGAAGACAAGCGCCCCCCACAGGACTTTTCCAAGGAAGCCTTGGAGTTAATCTGCCGCTATCCCTGGCCCGGCAACGTGCGCGAGCTGCAAAACGTCATCGAGCAGGCCGTGCTCTGGTCCCAAGGGGCCGCGATCATGCCCGACCACCTCCCCAACTCGCTGAAGTCCGACACCAAATCCAGCACGCTCCGCGAGGATATCTTGTCGGGACGCGTGTCGCTGGAAAAGGCCGTCATGGATTTCGAGAAGGACATCATTTTGGACGCGCTGCGCCGGACCAATTACGTGCAGACTCATGCCGCCACGCTGCTCGGCATCAGCCGGCGCATGCTCAAGTACCGAATGGACACTCTCGGCATTTCACGTCCGGAGACGGTCCCCGCCGCTTCTGACCCTCCATCGATGACGCAGGAATAACCACGAGCTCCCTCCACATCCGTTCACACAGCCGGCCCACAATCTTTTCACAGGATATTCATTTTTGTCAGAATCATGGCTCGATCTGAAAGGACTGCCTCGCGCCTATATGCAAGCACCCCATGGCCTGACCCCACTATATATGGTAGAATGTCAACGACACCATGTCATAAACCCACCTACGAGCTTTCTCTTGTCCACAGCATTCACCGTTCAGGGCCTGTGAATTGCTTGACATTTTAGGCGATTACCACTACACACCTACCTATGCCTTTCAACCAGGACCCCTCGCAGACGGACAAACCTACGATTTTAGTCGTCGACGACGAAGCCGGTCCCCGAGACGCCCTCAAAGTCATCCTGCGCCCCTTCTTCAATGTCCAATCGGCCGATTGCGCGCGCGACGCGCTCCGCCTCCTTCAAGAGCACCGCATCGATCTCATCACCTTGGATCAGAAGCTTCCCGACCGGCAGGGCCTTGATCTCTTGCAGGACATCAAGCAGCTCTATCGGGACATCGAAGTGATCATCATCACCGGCTATGGAAGCTTGAAATCCGCCATGGACGGCATTCGTCACGGGGCGGCGGGATACCTGCTCAAGCCCTTCAACGTGACCGAGCTGATCACGCTGATCAACCAAACGCTGGACAAGAAAAAGCGTCTCGATTTCCTCCGGGCCTTCCTCGCAGGCAGCCAGGCGCTCTGGCAATCAGAGGATCAGGCCGCACAGGCCTGGGTCCGGCTGCGGGAAAATTATCAGGCCTTGACGAAGCACAAGACTGAGAGGCGAATTGAGTCAGGGGACTATGCCGATTTGGTGCCGCTGCTCTCCAGCCTGCTGGAAGCCAAAGACCGGAACCTTCTGAATCATTCCAGCCGCGTCAGCTTCTACGCGACGCTGCTCGGAAACCGTTTGAGTCTGACTCCGGCGGAGCAGAAATCCCTGGCCTTGGGCTCGTTTCTCCACGACCTGGGCATGATCGGGATGGAAGCGGCTCAAACCTCGGAGCAAACGACTGCGCAAGCGGAACGGCTGGGGCGCCATACCGAAATCGGCGCCAGGATGGTCCTGTCGCTCGGCATTCCGGCCGAGGTCGGGCAGATCATCTCCTATCATCACGAACGGTACGACGGGAAGGGATTTCCGCACGGACTGCAAGGAGAAGGCATTCCGCTGCTGGCCCGCATCGTGGGGATCGCTGAAGAGTTCGACCGCATCACCTCCGACGGCCCGAGCGCTACGCCGCTCCCGATCGACGACGCCATCCGTTACGTCGTCCAGCAGGCCCATACTCACTTCGACCCGCGCCTGGCAACCATGTTTGCCCAGGTCGTCAGCGAATGTAAAACCTCTCTTCCGGCGCTGGCTCTGGCCAATGTCCCTATCTCCGCTCCTGATCCATAACGATCAGATCAGTCCGACTCGGCCTGCCCGCCCTGTTTCAACAACTCCGCCGCAGCCCGACGCATCGTCGACGTGACCGTCTGGCCTCCCAACATCTTGGCGATCTCCTCGGCCCGCGATCCCGCATCCAGGAGCCTGACCGAGGTCTGTGTCCTCCGATTCCTGGCCTGCTTTTCCACCAGAACATGCGCGTGGGCCTGCGACGCGACCTGCGGGAGATGTGTGACGCACAACACCTGGTGATAGGCCGCCAGCGCCCTGAGCCGCCGGCCGATCGCCTCGGCTGCCGCTCCTCCGACGCCGGCGTCGATCTCATCGAAGATCAGCGTTGGAACGGTATCGTGCGCGGCCAACGCCGTCTTGAGCCCCAGCATGACCCGGGACAACTCCCCGCCCGACGCCACCCGCGCCAGGGGACGCAACGGTTCCCCTTTGTTGGCCGAAAAGAGAAATTCAGCCCGATCCTGGCCGGCCGGGTCGAAGAGCTCGTCGCCGTCGTTCCGTTCGATCTTGACCTGCAACCGTGCGTGCGGCATTTGAAGATCCGTGAACTCCCGTTGGAGGCGACTTTCCAGGAGAGCGGCCGTGCGTTCCCGGGCGGCCGACAACTGATCTGCGAGCCGGCGGACTTCTTGGAAGGCCTGCCGCTCATCCTCTTGCAGGTTGTGCAGCCGATCCTGTGAATGATCCAGCAGAGAGAGGGCTGCCAGCAGCTCGTCGCCTTTCCGGCATACCGCCTCCAGCGTGCCGCCGTATTTCTTTTTCAGACGCTCCAAGAGGGCCAACCGATCGTCCACCTCGGCCAGTTTCGACGGATCGGCGGCGATCCGGTCCCGATACCGCCGAACTTCATCGGCCAGGTCCCGCAGCTTGACCTTGACCGTACGGATCTCGGGCAGCCAGTCCGCGGTTGTCCGGTCGATTCCGGCCAGCTCTTGCGCCTGCCGCTCCACCATCGCCAGTTGTCCCAGCACCGCCCCATCAGCCTGATACAAAATCTGGTATGCGGCCTCGGAGAGGCTCTGGAGCTTGTCCGCATGGCGGAGCCGCTGGAGTTCCTCAAGCAACTCCCGATCCTCTTCAGGCGACGGCGCCGCATCCTGAATTTCTTTAGCCTGAAACCGCAGCAGCTCTTCTCGCTGCCGGAGATCCAGGGCCTGGGCTTCCGCCTCCGTCGCTATCCGGCGCGCCAGACGCCACTGCTCGAAGGCCCGCTTATATTGTCCCCGCAGATGATCGTGAGATGCAAAGGCGTCCACTGCGGCCAGTTGCATGGCCGGACGTAGCAGGGACTGCTGTTCGTGCTGCCCGTGAATATCCACGAGCACCCCGGAGAGTTGTTCCAGGTACTGAAGCGGCACCAGGCGGCTGTTCACATAGGTCCGGCTCCGGCCCGACCGGGAGAGGACGCGCCGGACGATCAGCTCCGTCTCCTGGGAACCGAGCAGGTCGAGCGAACGAAGGTGCTGAACGAGCGGGTGGGGATCGGAGAGAGAAAAGGCGGCTTCCAGTTCGGCCTCCTCCGCTCCGGTCCGGATGAGGTCCGCCGCCGCCCGCTGGCCGAGCAGCAGCGCGATCGCATCGATGAGAAGGGATTTGCCGGCCCCGGTTTCACCGGTCAGCACGACGAATCCTGGCGGAAGAGTGAGCTGGAGTTGCTCGATCAGCGCAAAGTTGGCAACTCGCAACTCGCTGAGCATGAACCCCGATGAGGGTGAACCACGACGAGCGGTCAGGTGGTCGCGGAGGGCTTCGCCAACAACGAATCGATCACGTCCTTGAACTGTCGCTTGGGACGGGCGCCAACCAGACGCTCGGCCAATTGACCGTTCTTGAAAAACAGAATGGTCGGAATGCTCATGATCTGATAGCGGCCGGCAATTTCCGGGTTTTCATCCGTGTTCAGCTTTCGAACCCGCACCCGACCGGCATATTCCTGGGCCAGCTCATCCACGATGGGCGCCACCATCTGGCAGGGTCCGCACCACACCGCCCAGAAATCGACCATGACGAGTTCCGGCGCGTTGATCACTTCGGCTTCCCAGTTCTTATCATCGACTTTCAGCGCTAAGCCAGCCACCGGACGGCCTCCTTCGGTTACGCAGTCACCTTACAATCATCTCTGCGGCAACGCTCGCGCGAGCGAGACACTCACGCATCCTAATCTCCCCGTCGCTCGGCTGTCAACGGCGGGACCGTCGCTACGGACTGTCCCAACGCCACGCCTCGGGGGCAGACCGCCACCAATCCTGCGGATGCGCGCGCCGCCAGGCCGTCTGTTCTTCCCAGAGGCGCCTGACTTCCGCCGCATCCAACCGGGAGGCCATCGCGGCCGTGATGTCGGACTGTTTCTGAACACTCGTATGGATCAGTTCCTTCGCCACACGAGCCAGGATGTCGGGAGGATCCAACAACTGCTCCGGCCGGTCGCCGGCTAGGCTGAGCGCGAGTTGTTCGATGCCGACCCACTGGTCCTTTTTGGCCAAATCGTCCAGGTATGCGTCCAAGGCATGATAGACGTACGTGAGATAGACGTAACTCGCCACGGAGGGCCGCGCGCGAACCTCTTCCAGACAGGCGTCGATCGCACGCCGATAGTCCGCAGCGGCAAGGTACAGACGGGCGTGGCGGAGGTGGGGATGAGGAGAGGCCGACTCGGAAGGCAGGGTCGTTCCCGGGAGACTCGAACAGGCCGAACAGAGCCACAGGAACGCTCCCAGCGCTATTCGTCCCACCGCCCGTTTCCCTTTTCTGACAAACATATCCCGCTCCTCCTTGCTTCGCGCGCTTCACCTTGCGGCAGAAGATAGATTGCTCCCTCAGGCCAGTGGGCAGGCCGTCGCGCCGGTCATTTGATGGCAGAGGCGCCGGACTGTCCGGCCGGCTGCATGCGACCGTAGGGGCCTCCCACCGCCGCCCAGGGCAGGCCTCGCTCGCCGATCATGATCGGCGAGAGAATGGTCTTCAGGACCGCGGTGCCGAAGTTCTCCGTCCATCCGATTCCCGTCAGGCTGAGCACCACGTTGTACTGCACGCGGTCGGGAAACTGCAGGTACCACATCCCGAGCGACCAGCACTTGCATGGGTTCTGGTACATCCCGACGACATCGTACTCCGGACTCCGCCCGTTTTTCAGGTCGTAATAGCCGCGGGCCCCGACCGTCCATCCCTGCGACAGGCGCACGGCCGCCATGGCCGTGACGAACTGAATCTCCGACGTCGGCGCATAGACCTCGTTGAATGAAATCGGATTCCAGATGTCCCCGCGGCGCACGAGATTGCCCTCGCGGGCATAGCGCTGGCCGACCTCGATATACCAGGCATTGTTGTTCTGCACCCGGAAATCGGTGTTGAACTGGCTCAAGGTTCCCTTATAGGGATCGACGAAGGCGTCCACCGTGAGGTACTGGTTCAACGAATAGTGGCGCGACCAGATATCGATCGTGTTCGGGGTCAGACCGGGGATGAATTCCGGGGTGTTGTTGCCGATCATCGCCCGGATCCACAGATCGGAAAATTTCCGGCCGTCGACCGTGGTGGTGGCGGGAAACAACGGTTGGGTGATCGTGCCGAGCGTCGGGGGCGCGCCCGGCGTGAAATCCCGTGCTCTGGTTTGCACCGCTCCGACGTGGTAGCTCTGCGCAATCATCAGATCCAGCCAGTTGAAGGCGCTGCCGGAGCGCTTGTTCTCCAGCAATCGGCTGCGCACGGCATAGGTCACCAGATTTTTCTTGGGCAAATCGTCCAATTGGTCGATCTGAGCGATCTGGGACTGATCCGAGGCCGGCACGTATTCGTAGATCACCTGGGGCTCGATCGTGTGGAGCATGCTGGTGCCGTCGCCCGTCCCATACCGTTTCGTGAGCCGCGACTTGGCCTCCAGCGCCGCCCAGAAGGTCTGGCGCTGCACCGAGACATCCTCGACCGCCCCGCGCGAGTAATAGGATTCCAGAAACTTGGCTTGCGGGGTGAGCCCCACGACATGGCCGAGGTTCAACGTGTCGGTGGTCAAGCCCGGCATGATGGTGGCGCGGCCGACATGAAATCCCTCGTCCCGGTAGAAATAGGTCATGCCCGTATCCATGTTGAATTGAAGCGGCCCGGTGAGGGGGGTCGCCGTATTCGCCATGCTGTAGCCGAGTTCGGGCAGGCGCTGGAACGTGTCGCTGCCGCCGGACTGCAAGGGCTGGAGATATTGCCCGAGCAGATACAGATTGCCGGTTCCCCACCGCTGGGTGGTCAGCAGGTTCGACTCCCCGCTTGGCAAGGCCCGCGCGACGCCCGAATTGCTGAGTTGCTGGAGATAATCGGGGTCCGACACGAAGAACACCTGCGCGATCATCCGGAGATCCTGATCGAATTGCTGCACATGGTTGCCGCTGAGCAGGCCGCGGATGCGCCGGACATCCGCCCCTGCTTCCTGCACACCCGATACCTTTGGGAGCTGCTCCTGCTGAAAGACGCTCGCCAGCCACTGGCCCCGCGATTGCCGGTTCAGGATGTAGCGATAACCAAAATCCGACCCATAGCCCAGATTGCTGTAGTAATTCGGCGTGATGAGCAGATCCTGGCTGGGATTGATCGCCCAAAAGAACGGGACCTGCATGCCCAACCCGAAGCGATTGTCGAACGTCGGCGAGGGGATCAGGAACCCCGTCTTGCGGTAGCTGACCGGATAGGTCAAGGTCGGCAACGGCAAGAGCTTGTGGTCCAACACGCAAAACCACGCCCCCTTCATGGCCAAACTGTCGCTCGTGTCGAGATCCAGATCCTGGAACGTAAACCGCCAGGCCGGCACCTCCCCGTCCTTGGCATCGCAGTTGGTGAAGGACCCCTCTTTGATGCGGTAATGGCTTTCGGAATAGCGCTGCAACAGACGTCCGGTGGCGAACGTGTTCGTTTGCTTGAAATGGACCTGGCCGTTGGCGACCAGGCCGCCTTCCGTATTGATGTCCAACCGCAATTGCTCGCCCCAGACTTCCGACACCGGCCCGACCAAATGGACGTTGCCGGTGGCGATGACGTGGCCCGTGAGCGCATGGATGGTGACATGATCAGCCGTGAGGCGTTGATCGCCATAGAGGATCACGACCGACCCGTCGGCCTGATAGGTGTCCACTTCCTGGAGGTATTCGATCCGATCGCCCGTGACCTCGACGCGCGAATTGGCCGAGCCGCTCGTCGCCACGCTGGAGGCCGCGATCGGTTGAGCCGGAGCGGAATGGGCGGACAGGATGGCCAGGAGCGGACAGAGGAGCCAGAGGACCCAGACCACCGACTGAGGGAAATCCCTCATGTCAACCCCGGAGCGGCGACAGAGCGGAGCCACGCAGCAAAGCCTTCACCTCTCCGATGATCATGAGGGAACCGGTCACGCAGATGATGTCCGACGGACGGGCCAGGCGCCGCGCGAGCGCCAGCGCGTCGGCCACGGCCGGCTCGACTTGCACGGGCGGCCCGCCCGGCGGGATCGCCGCGCGCAGGGTCTCGACCGGCGCGGAACGGGCCAGACCGGCCTGGGTCAGCACGACCTGATCGGCCAGCGGGAGCAGGGCGCGGAGAAATCTGGAATGGTCTTTATCGCGCATCATGCCGATCAAGAGAATGACCGAACGATCCGGGTGTTCCGGGCGCGCGCGCAGTTGCCGGAGATAGTCGCTCAAGGCTTCCGCCGCGGCCGGATTATGCGCCCCGTCCAACAGCAGCATCGGCTCTTGCCCGACCGTTTCGAGGCGCCCTTCCCATTCGACCCCGCGGACTCCGTGCCGCACGGCCTGCTCGGAGATCGCCAACCCGCGTTCCGCGGCCGACTCGATCATCATGAGCGCGCAGCCGAGATTATCCAATTGATGCGTTCCCTGCAAGGGACAGGACAAACCCGTGAACCGCCACCGGCGGCCGCTGAACCGGCAGTCCCCCGGATGCCGCCCGAGAATCGAATAGTCCTTTCCCAGCCGCAACAGCGGCGCCTGTTGCTCCTTGGCGACCATCTCAACCACCCGCGCGGCTTCGCTCGGCAGCGATCCGGTGACGACCGGGACCAGCGGTTTGATGATGCCGGCCTTCTCAAACGCGATCGAGGGCAGATCATGGCCGAGGAACTCCTCATGGTCGAACGAGACCGTGGTAATGCCCGAGACCAGCGGCGTGACAACGTTGGTCGCGTCGTACCGGCCGCCGAGCCCCACTTCCAGCACGGCCACATCGACCGCCGAATCCGCGAAATGCCGGAAGGCCATGGCCGTTGTGAACTCGAAGAACGTGGGACTCAGCCCGGGCGGGCAGGCCGCACGGAGATCATCGGTCAGGGCCGCGACCCGGTCCTCGGCAATCAGCTCGCCGTTGACCCGGATGCGTTCGCGGAAGTCCACCAGATGAGGCGACGTGTACAGTCCGACGCGATAGCCGGCCGCGGCGAGCACCGACGCCACGATCGCCGCGGTGGACCCCTTCCCGTTGGTGCCGCCGATATGGAGCGAAGGAAACCGGCGTTCCGGATGCTCCAGCGCCGCCAGCAACGACCGGATGGTCTCCAAGCCGAGTTTGATCCCATGTCGTTGGAGCCCGTAGAGGAAGGCGACCGAGGAGGCGTAGGAGGACGGCATCGCAACAGGGAGACGCCGGTTACAAGTGTCCGATCAGGGTAGCCAGGGTGTCTTTCAATTGCTTGCGTTCGACAATGCGGTCGATCATGCCGTGTTCGAGCAGAAATTCGGCGCGTTGAAAGCCGTCGGGCAACTGTTGCTTGATCGTCTGTTCGATCACGCGGGGTCCGGCGAATCCGATCAGGGCCTTCGGTTCGGCCAGAATCACATCGCCCAGCATCGCGACGCTCGCGGTCACCCCGCCGAAGGTCGGATCGGCCAGGACCGAGATAAAGGGCAACCGGGCTTCATGGAGCTTGGCCACCGCGCCCGAGGTCTTGGCCATCTGCATCAGCGACAAGGTGCCTTCCTGCATCCGCGCGCCGCCCGACGAGGTGACCAGGATGACCGGCAGCTTCTGTTCAATGGCGCGATCCACCGCGCGGCAGAATTTCTCCCCGACCACCGACCCCATGCTGCCGCCCATGAACCCGAAGTCGAACACGCAGAGGACGGCCTTCCGTCCATGGATGAGCCCTTCGCCCGTGACGAGCGCGTCCTTGCGGCCGGTCTTGTCCTGCTGGGCCTTAAGCCGGTCCTTGTACGACCGTTGATCCTGGAACTGCAAGGGGTCCTGCGCCTCCAGGTCCGTATCCCATTCCTTGAACGTGCCGACGTCGATAAGCAAGGCAATCCGTTCGAGCACGCTGATCGGAAAGTGGTAGTCGCACTTGGGGCAGACGCGATGGTTCCGCTCCACCTCCTTGCGATAAATGATCTCGCGGCAGTGGTTGCACTTGAGCCACATGCCTTCCGCCGTTTTCGGCTTTCGCGGAGGCTCTTCAACCGTCGTCTTCTGCTTCTTGAACCACGCCATTGGACACGTCCCTCAGAGGTAGATTGCGCGCCAGCCCACGTCGAAACGGGTCTCGCCGCTTACAGGCTCACGAATCCGGCCTGCGCGACCATGACCGCGCCGACGCCGACCGTGCCAAGACTCACCATGCCCCGCACCACCACCTGCGCGACCGGTCCCCAGGCTCCCCAGGACCCGGCGTACACCATCGGCATACTGATCAGCGCACCGGTCACCATCATACCGAGAATCGACCCGACACCAAAGACCGCAATATAGGCCAGCCCCTGCCCCAACGTCCCGACATTAGAGAGGACCAGCAGCAACAGAGCGGCCGATCCGGCCAGTCCGTGGACCATGCCGACGGCAAAGGGTTTCCAGGCCCCGTTCCACCAATGCAGGTGATCATGGTCCGGACTGCGGTGATGGTGGTGGATGTGCAGATGGCGCGCGCCGTCATGTTCGTGGCTGTGCCAATGCCATCGCTCGGCGTAGAGCGTCCACGCGAGCGAGCCACCGAGGATGATGAGCATCAGGCCGACCACCCCTTCGAGCGCCTGCGCCACCGGCTCGGGGATCGCCACCTGGAAGGCCATCATGACGGTGCCAGCCGCCAGCAACATCACCGTATGCCCGACGCCCCACGAGAGGCCCACCAGCCCGGAGCGCCAGACCGACGACGACCGCGCCAGCATCGTCGAGACGGCCGCCACATGGTCCGCATCCAGGGCATGGCGAAACCCCAGGACAAAACCCAACCCCAACATGGTCAGGAAGTGAAAATCAGACATGTGAACGAGAACGGCGCCGGATCTCGTGCCGGACCGGAAACCGGCAGGACGTTCGTTGCGCGTCAGCCCCCGCGGGCATGCATTTCAAGGTGAGGATCTTCACGCAGACGGGAGACATCGATCAGTTGCAAGTCGCGGAGCCCCTCCTCTTCCAAGGCCTTCCGCTGCTCGGCGCCCCGGTCGCGGCGGGCTTCCCAGACGGAGGTGATGAGGGCCTGGATCGTCTCCAACGTCCCGTCCCGGCGCAACGGGACGCGCAGATCGAATCCCTGCTTGGCATAGAGACAGAGATACCACATGCCGTCGGCGGTCAGCCGGCTCCGGTCGCAGGTAGCGCAGAAGGGAACCGTCGTGGAGGCAATAATGCCAAAGATCGTCCCGTCCGGCAAGGAAAAGCGCTGCGCGGGGGCGGAGGAGTCTTCCCGGATCGGCGTGATCGGCCCATAGTGTTTGGTCAGAATCTGAAGAATCTCCGCCTGCGAGAGCACCTTGCTCATCGACCAATCGGTCGCGCCGCCCACGTCCATATACTCGATGAACCGCACTTCGCCCTTGACGGCCTTGCCGTATTCGATCAAGGACACGATCTCGTCGTCATTGAACCCCTTCATCGCCACCGTATCGATCTTCAGGTTCGGAAAGCCGGTCCGGTTCACCGCATCGATGCCCTCCAGCACCTGATGGAACAGATCGCGGCGAGTCAGCGCGCGGAAGCGCTCGGGCCGCAAGGTATCCAAACTGACGGTGACCCGATCCAGGCCGGCCTCGTACAATAGCTCCGCCTGCTCCGCCATGAGAATGCCGTTGGTCGTCAGCGCCAGGTCCTTGATCTGATGATTCTGCCGAAGCATGCGGATCAAAAGCGGCAGGTTGCGCCGCAGCAACGGCTCCCCGCCCGTAATCCGGACCTTATCGACCCCCAGCCCCGTAAAGGCCTGGGTCAGCAGCGCCATCTCCTCGAACGAGAGCACCGTCTCGCGGGGCAGCCAGGCGTAGTCCTCCTCCGGCATGCAGTACTTGCAGCGGAGGTTGCAGCGGTCGGTCACGGACAGCCGCAAGCTGCGCAACGGCCGGCCGAAGGTATCGTTCACCGTCGGCACCAACTGCCTCTCGGATACCGGCTCACTCACGTTTCAGACTGCTCCCATGACGAATGACGATCGACGCCGCACTCGCGCTTATGGATGTTCCTCGACCCAGACCTCCCCCTCAGGAGTCTGCTCCAACTTCCAGATCGGAGTGATCTGCTTCAATTCGTCGATCGCCCACTTGCAGGCGCGGAACGCATCGGCTCGGTGCTCGGCTCCGGCGATGATCAACACGATGTTCTCGCCGATCTCGATCGGACCGTAGCGGTGGACGATCAGCAATTCAATGATGTCGAAATCCTTGAGCGCCCGCTCGCGGATCTCGCGCAGCTTCTTCTGCGCCATCCCTTCATAATGTTCGAAGGTGATACCGCTCACATCCCGCCCCTTCGAACGGTCGCGCGCGGTGCCCAGAAACACGGTAATCCCGCCGATCCGTTTGGACCGGCGGCGCACGCGGTCGAGTTCCGCGTCGATGGAAAAGTTCTCGCGTTGGACGCGAACGAGCAGGGCCTCGTCGTCGGCCACCACGGTCTGTCCGTTTGGTTCCATTGGAGGTGCTCCACCAGCAAACGGTGGCAACAGGGCAATTTCGTCGCCCGTATTGAGTTCCGTCTCCTCGTGAGCGACGTCCTGATTCACCGACACCAGGACCTTCTTTTTCAGAATCAACTCTCCGATCGCAGGATACTGCGCGTCGATCAACCCGACCAGGTCGCGGACCTTCCGGTCGCCGTTCAACGTAAAGACCAGATCGGCCTGGTTCCTGGCCAGGCTCTTGGTCAGACCGAATAGTTTGACCGACACCTGCACCGGACCGGCCATAGTCAGGACCTTTCTCTCATAAACGTGCCGGACTTCCCGCCCGACTTGGAGAGCAAACAAATCTCCCCGAAACTCATCCGTTTGTCGATGGCTTTGCACATATCGTACATCGTCAACGCGGCCACGGAGACGGCGGTCATCGCTTCCATCTCCACCCCCGTCTGGCCGGTGGTTTTGACCGTCGCGGTGACGGTGATGGAGCACTGCCCGTCGGCGTTCGGCTGAGGCGCTTCTTTAAAGGAGATATCGACGCTGGTCAGCAGGAGGGGGTGGCACATGGGGATGAGATCCGGGGTCCGTTTGGCCCCCATCACGCCGGCGACCTGCGCCACCGCCAGCACATCGCCCTTGGCGATCGTGCCCCGTTGGATGGCTTGGAGGGTGGCCGGCTCCATGAAGACCTTGGCCTGGGCGACCGCCACGCGCTCCGTGGTGGCCTTGGTGCCGACATCGACCATCCGCGCCCGGCCCGACTCGTTGAAATGCGTCAATTCAGCCATTTGTCTTGGCGAATCAGCCGGTTTGCGCCCACCGTCGGCGAATTATAGGAGCCGGTGGAAGGGGCAGTCAAGGCGGGAACGGGGCTGGCAGAGCGTGTCCGGCTCCATAGCTCCAACGCCCTCGAAGCGAGCGTTCGAGGTGAGCGCGCGTGGAACCCCTCGGAAATTCCCTCGCAGACTCGGTCAGTTTCCGCTTCCCTTCGCGCACTCGCCTCGACGGTTGCCTCGCTCCGAGGTCAAAGTCGCTGTCATGAGCCGGACACGCCCTGTCCTTGGGACACAACGAGCGAGCTTGGAAGGAGCATTGATAACGGTGAGGGACCTCGCCAAGCCGCCACTACAGATAAAGTCGAGGAAACAAGACCGAAAACAAGGGCTTCTCTCACGTGCTCGCAGACCGCGCACGCAGGAAGCGATCAGACTCCTCAAAGCGGCGGTGTTCGGTCCATGCGCGCAATCAGAGAGCATCCTCCTGCCAGCCCTGAAAGAGGAACAAACAAGCAAGCTTGGAAGGAGCATCGATAACGAGCACGTTCCAGTCCCAGAGTGGCACCAGCAGATCGTTCAGGAACGACTCGAATCCTACAAAGCCAATCCTGCCGGGAGGCCTTGGCCGGACGTGCGTAACGATATTGAAGAGAAGTTACGGACTCGTTGACCTGATTAATGGTACGGTGGATCTTCGTTCCCACCGATCGGATATATTCATCGACTCCTCCCGTTGACATCGCCCCAGGCCCTGCCTAGATTCGAGATCAGGCACTTCGAAATGAGGCGCCGGTACAGACGCAACGAGCGGCGTCTATCTTATTCCACTGCACTCATCAGGAAGGAGTTCATATGGCCAATGAGGGATACCACGAGCGGTTTGAAGACCTGTCCGACCCCACGCGCGACATGCATCGCGCGATCACGTCGCTGATGGAGGAGCTGGAAGCGGTCGATTGGTACAACCAGCGCGTCGATGCCTGCAAGGACGCCGACCTCAAGGCGATCCTGGCGCACAACCGCGACGAGGAAAAGGAGCATGCGTCGATGGTCCTCGAATGGATTCGACGCAAGGACCCGACGTTCTCCGACCACCTCAAGGACTACCTGTTTACGAACAAATCGATTGCGCACAAATAATCGAGAGCCTTTTCCGCGGCCGCCCGTCTCGCCGGCGGCCGCGGTTCTTGTCCCAATCATCCACTCCTATCACGTGCCTGGCTCCACGCGCCGATCATCTCACGCAACGGTTTTCGCAATTCCCGCCTCTGAGGTTCTCCGGAAACGACCGGTTCCAAATCGACGAATTCTTGGTCGCCAGCGAAACTCGTCATAGAGTGAAGCCGACAGCATGAGGTCCTCCCGCTGAACCGTATTCTGCAGGCCGTTCGGTTGTTTCAAACGAGAGGGCTCGACAATGGGCTTTGCGCTTCACAAGCACGACCAGCTTCCACTTGCCGTCCTTGGTGCGTTACGGCGAGGCGACAAAATCGAAGCCATCAAGCTGCTGCGCGAAGATCAACAGATCGGTTTGCAGGAGGCAAAAGCAGAGATTGATCGATACCTGCAAGCCAACCCGGCCCTCTTGCAACAGATGCAGGCCAAGCAGGCGGCCATGGTCCACCGGTTGCAGTTTTGGGTGCTTGTCCTGCTCGTGGTCGCAATCCTGGCCTATGTGACGTTGATCGGGTGATGCCCGATCAGTCCTGAAGACGGGACACCATCCTCTCATTCCCGAGTGGCCACGGGTCGGACTCCCCTCAGGATCGACCATCCGAGCGTTCCCGCCATCGTCGAAGCGAAGAGAATACCCATCTTCGCCGAGCGCAATAACTCGGCCTGCTCGAATGCCAAGCCGGCGATAAAGAGCGACATCGTAAACCCGATTCCTGCCACGCACCCGACTCCAAGCAACTGCCGCCAGGACACGCCTTCCGGCACCTGGGCCGCGCCGGACCGGACCGCCAGCCAGGTCGCCCCCACGATGCCGACCGGCTTGCCGATCAGCAGACCCAGCATGATTCCGATCACGACTGGGTTGCCCAACGCCGCCGTCAGGTCGCGATCGAGCGCCACCCCGGCGTTCGCCAGCGCAAACACCGGCATCACGACCACCGTCACCCAGGGATGCAACACACGCTCCAAGCGCTGCAACGGCGTCTCCACATGCTTGAGTGCCACCTCCAAGTGTTGCGTGACCTGTTGACGCTCACGGTTGGCGAGCGGCGGAGTATCGGGCGAGGTCACCTCCGCAAAGCGCTCCAGCAGCGCCTTCCCCTTGGCGAGAAATTCGCGCCCGCTGAGTCGCGTGCGGGCCGGAATCGTCATTGCGGCCAACACGCCGGCGATCGTCGCATGGATTCCCGACAGCAAGAACGCCAGCCACAGGCCGCCGATGCCCAGAATCGAGTACACCAGCGGATGCCGCACGCCCGCGACGTTGGCCCCGATCAACAGAAGCAAGAACACAAGGCCGATGCCCACGTTCATCCAGGATATCGTCGAGGTATAGAACAGCGCGATCACGATCACCGCCATCAGATCGTCTCCGATCGCGAGCGCGGTGAGAAACACCTTCAGCGCCAGCGGGATCCGCTTGCCGAGCAAGGCGAGCACGCCCAATGCGAAGGCGATGTCGGTCGCCATCGGCACGCCCCATCCAGGGGCGCCGGGGCCCCCAGAATTCACGGCGGCATAGAGCGAAGCCGGAACGATGGTCCCGCCGAGGGCCGCCGCGAGCGGGAGCAGGGCCTGTCGGGGCGAGGACAACTCCCCCACCAGCACTTCCCGTTTGATCTCCAGCCCGATGACGAAAAAGAACATCGCCATCAAGCCGTCGTTGATCCATTCCAAAAGCGTTTCCGTGAGGGCATGGGATCCGACGACCAAGCTGACGGGCAACTGCCAGAGTTCATGGTAGGAGTCGGCCCAGGGAGAATTGGCCCAGACCAACGCCGCCAGCGTGGCGGCCAGCAACAGCACACCGCCCGAGGATTCGGCGTGGACGAATCGTTGGAACGGCTCCACCACCGGCTGGATCAACGGATTCTGCTGCGAACCTGTTGCTTCTACCTGCTCCATTGCATCTCCATGATCCGGAGAGATGAGTCTCAAGGCCCACGGCCCTCCGAGACAGACCACGCAGTCGCTCTATCTCCAACCAGTCAAACCACCGCCAAGTGGACAGCCTCAAGACGCTGCGGGAGTGGACGGTAGGGATCGTGACATGAGTCGTCGTCCATTCATCCTAAGAGGGGTTCCGAGCCTATGCAAGAGCACGTCTCCGGTTTCGTCTGCGGAGATCCGTTCGGTCCTGGTTGTCCCTTTGCGGCAAACGTGGCATAAGGCGTGGCGCGCCATTGTCGTTGATTCAAATACCGACCAGAACGCCAGGATGCATGCCGCACAATCCGACACACGATACGTACGGTTGGCCCTTGCACAGGCCCTGCTGTGGTTGGCGCTCGGCATGACGGGCGCTGCCTTTGCCGCCGCGACGGACCGGCCGGAACAGCCCGGAGAAGCGGACGATCCTTCTCTCGATCAGCGACCGGATAGTGCAACAGAAACGCTCCGAGAGTTGGAAAGGGAAACACCAGCCACGCCGGAGTCCTCTCCGTCCCCTCAATCGCGTCAGAAAGAAAAGGCTCAGGAGCAGCTCCGCCGGTTGGAAGAGAGGCGCGCCAAGGACAAGGCGGCTGAACGAGAACAACAAACTCCACAAGAGCGAGCCCGTGAAAAGGTCAGGCAACTGGAGCAAACGGCACCGGCAGACGAAGCCCCGCCCCAAGGCCTTTCCCTCGATCCTCGGGACCGGAAACGGGAGAGGACCGCCGGAACGCCGCCGGCCCGAAGGACGGAATCAAGAGAACGAGTCAAGGAACTCCTCGGCGTATACGAAAGCCAAATCGGCATTTACGACGAAATTCTCGACAAGACGAAAGTCGGCCCGGGCCTCCTCCACGACGCCTTGCGGGCGCCCCGCTGGCTGGTCCTCGGCGGGGAGCACCGCACGAGGTACGAAGGACTCAGCGGCTCCTGGCGGATGAATGAGCCGGACGGAGGCCAGTTGCTTTCCATGCGCACTCGCCTCCAGGTGGGAGTGCAGAACATTCTCGATCCGGTTCGGCTCTTGATCGAGATCCAGGACTCGCGAGCCCCGCTCACCACGACCGGCAGCTACATCACCACCGACCATGTCAATGAGCTGGATATCCAGCAGCTCCACCTGGACCTCGTCTCCAGCAACTTCCTGGGAACCAGGATTCCAACCGTCCTTAAGGTCGGGCGCATCAATATGGAAATGGGACGAGGCCGCTGGGTAAGTCGCAACTGGTTTCGGAACACGACCAACGCCTTCGATGGAATCCACTGGCAACTCGGCGACGAACGGCAATGGCAGTTCCGCTCCTTCCTTGTCCAGCCGGTCCAACGGTTCCCGGCGTTGACATGAACCGCAAGGCCGTTGTCGTACGGGTCCTCGCTTGCTTCCGGCGTGAATAGAAACCAACTGGCATGGGCCATGGCACAGGAGTTCCACCGTTGGCGATCGCCACTGATGGGAAACAACCACCCTCCTGCCACGGACAGCGACGGGATGATGCCGAACGGCCGATGAAGCAGAAACTTCGGCTGTAACACGAGATCGTCCACGGATAGTCGTGATTCGTGGTATTCCAGTCCCGCGCCGCCGGCGATGATTTCCATCCAGTCTGTCGGAGAGAAACCTTGGAGCGCACCGAGGTGATACCCTGGCCGGCCTCCCGAGCTGAAGGTCATGCCCGCAAAAGATTCGGTTTCGAGTTGGCCCTTGTTCACGATACGGGCATCGTCCGTCACAAACGGACGCACGGCTCCGGCCCTGCCTGCGTCGAACAACGTGGCCGGGAAAAGGCCGCAGAATGCCAGCCGAACCTCGATTCGGCGGCATGACCCCGGCCAGACCTGCACCGACAGTTGTCGCCTCATGCGCGACTCGGTTCGAGGCTTGGAGGATCGCCCACGACCTGGGCCATGAACGGACGGCTGGCCTCGCCCATGTACAACGTCCGATGTGGAAACGGGATCTCAATGCCCTGGGCGTCAAAGGCCAGTTTCAGTCGCCGCCGGTATTCCCGTCCGACATTCCACTGCTCCAGAGGCCTGGTTTTGATGCGGATGCGGATCACCACGGCCGAATCGGCGAAGTTGTCCACTCCGATCATTTCGATGGGAGACACGAATTTGTCGCGAAAGCCCGGATCGTCCTGCAATTCCTCGCCCACGGCCTTCATGACCGCCACGACCCGATCCGTGTTCTCCTTGTAGGCCACCCCCATATCCAACACAAAGGCGGACCATTCCTTGGTCATGTTCGACAGGGTGTTGATCGCGCCGTTCGGAAAGACATGCACGACGCCGGAAAAGTCGCGGAGCGTGATCGTCCTGAACGTAATGGCCTCCACGAGACCGCCGGTCCCGTTGATAATCGCGACGTCGCCGAGCCGAATTTGATCCTCCAGAATGATGAAAAATCCGCTGATCAGATCGCGGACGAGGTTCTGCGCGCCGAACCCGACGGCCAGGCCGAGGATGCCGGCTCCGGCCAGCACGGGTCTGATGTCCAAGCCAACGAGGGTCAGGACCTCCACGATCACGATGGCCCAGATGAACGTCAGCGCGATCGTCCGCAGAATGCCGGTCAAGGTCGCGGCCCGTTTCTTAGCCATGCCGGGAACCGACTCGGTCCGTTCCCCGGCCCGCGAGATGACCGTCTCCATATGGCCCAATCCAAGCTTCACAAAACGCACGCCGGCATACCCAATCGCCAATACGATCAGGATATGCATTCCCGACTTGGCGATCACCGCCCCAAGGTGAACCAGAGAAGGAACCAGATCATTCCAGGACAATTCCAGCATGGCCGAGGCCTCCTTGTGGATGAGAACAACCGTATGGGCAGGAATATGTCAGAACTCTCGGATGAGGCGGAAGCCGATCTCGGGCAGGGTGAACTCGCGGGTCACGCGCACGCCGGCGCCGGCCTGGATCATCCAATGTGGATCCACCTCATAGTGAACCTGCGGCATCACCAACAGGGCGGAGCTGCCATCCAGGACCTGCCCGAAGTTCGTCTCGATTCCACCGACGAGCCGGTCCGTAATGTCGGCGAACAGCGTGACGTTGGCCAGCATCTCGACGTTCCGCCCGCCGATCTGACTGCCATGTTCGAATCGGGGTCCGACCATCCCGAAGAAGCTCCAGGTCTCATCGAACCGAAACCCGGCCAGGTACAGCCACGTCGTCGTCCAGAGACCCGGCTGGCGGTCATATTGGGCAATCACCTGGGCACCGTGAATGAATCGATAATTCCATAAGGTGCCGAACGAGAGTTGGCCGGCGGTTTTGTACGCTTCCAGCGAGAGATTCTCCATCGGCAGTTCTAACTCGAGCGCAAGGCCTTCCGTCAGAACGAACTCGAGTTCCGGCGCCCATTCGACCCCTTGCGTGTCTTCGCTGCGCCGCACCAGACCCAGCGGGTCGGAGACGTCATCCACAGTCCGGGTCTTGCGCGCGAGCGGAATCAGACCGAGGGTGTTGAATTCCGCCTCTCCCCGCTTGGCGCCCAACGGACGCACCAGATCGAACACCATCGGTTCCGGGATGCGAGGCCCCTTTTCTTCCCCGGACACCCGCTCGATCGTGGCAGAATCTTCATCGCCTCCCAGGCCCCTGCGTGCTTGCAGTTTGCGTGTGAGATTGTCGCCCCAGATTTCTTGAGGAGGCAACCGGAGCGACGGCCCGGACGGGTGCGCAAGCCACGGGGGTGCCGTCGGCCCTAATACCTCGGCCTGAACCGGCGCCTGCTCCAGGGCAAGGGCGATGAATACCGCCGAACAGGTCCACCACGCCGATCTGCTGCTTCCTGACCTCACGTACTTCACCGATTGCGCCATCGCCTACCTTAACCGATCTTTATCGACGGGCAACTGTGAAGCAGAAATGTGTGAGTGCGTAATGGCGAGCGCCCTTGAAAGCTGGAAAGCAGTGCCTACGGAGCCGCAACCAGATCGGTCGAGGTCCATGTGAAGAAAAACAAGACGGTGTATTGGTTGTAATAGGCCGTGCCGATCCATGTGGGCGTCGTGTGAATGAACCGTCCGGTGACGCCGTCGTAGAGATCGACATACAGGCGCACATGCGCCAACTGATCGATCTCCTGGTACAGGGTGAGCTGCGGGAGCGCAAACGGGATCAACACGCTTTGCACAGGCGGCATGCCGAAGAACGTCCTGCCTTGATTCGTGCCGATGGACTCCACCATGACCCGGGCGATGTACGAGGTCTCCCCTGTCGACCTCCCGACGAGATAACCCAAGGCTCCCAGCCGGGCTGTTGCGACGTCGCGCACGTAACCAAGATCCCACGAGGGCGCATCGACGATGCCGAATGCCTCTTCATCGCTCATATGCACATGCGCCCGATCCGTTTGCAGCCCACCCACCTGAATCGCCACCGTCGCGTCTCTTGGCAGTGGCACGTCGAGATCGCTCAGCGCTCGCTTCACCGACTCGGTCAGGAGAAGTTGTTCGGTCGCGCTGCGGGGCGTTTTCGACACTTCCTGAGGCAAGGTACAGCCTCCACTCGCTACTAGAATCCCGACCAGGAGCCAGGCCGACGCGGCTCCGCTCGCCGGACTGATGGGTCGGCGCCCAGGTGGTTTCACAGATTCGATGGCATCGCATTCCTGTTCACGGGATGCAGGTTGGTGCGGACGGATGGCGTTCATGCGATTGTGACTCCAGTTCACGGATTCGAGCGCCTTGACTTTCGACCAGCTTGGCAAGCTCTCGCGCCTCGCGCGCATGCCGCCAGAGCCCTCCCAAGGAGGCCACCAGATATAGCATGGCGCCCAACACCGTCGCCCCAAGAATGAGCAGCGCCAACGACAGGTCCAGTTCCCAGACCAAGAATCGAACCGTGACCGACTCGTTGTTTTGCAGGGCGAACAGGGCCGTAAAGATGGCCACCAGCAACCCCAGAAGCAGCAGCCCCATCGTCTCTCCGCACGCGAGCCGTCATGCGCATCGCGCGGGTCCATCCGCTTTCCCCACGCGGTGAACCGGCCGTTACGACGCGCTCCAGTATCGCACCGTATAGTACACGCTCCAGATCAGCAGTCCGATCACGACGAGCATCAACCACACCGGAATGGAGCCGTCGCGCTCTCTGATCCCCGCATGCCGGTACAGATACGCCGGCGAGGTTTCCGAAGATTCCGGCTGCGCCGGTTCCGGCTTCTCCGCCGGATCGGTCCTCACGCTTCTCTGTTCGTCACTCATGGTCGTCACCCCTCATCAGCAGATTCGGCCACCAACTCGGTTTCCGGCTGTGGCTTCTGCGCAGCCTGCACCACTGCCTGGTCCAGATCGCCCCGCCGAGCGGCGGTCGAGAGCGACGCCCAGATGCGCAAGCGGGTCTGCTCCCGATCCCCGTCCTTGAGGCCGGCTTCCACCAGTTCGGCCTGGTGCGCCTTGACGCGCAGAGACTGCACATAATGGACGATATCCCAGATCTCCTCCGGCGTGAGCTGCTCACCGAACACCGGCATCGGCGTCCCGCCCACGCCGGTCGTCGCCGTCTTGAAAAGGTGTTCCCCATCATGACCCAGTTTCACGCCGCCCGAGAGCCCCGCCGCCAGCGTGAAGTTCGCGGGCTTGAGGGGCTGTCCCCAGGCATCCTTCAAAACCGGGACCATCGGGCCGTCCCCTTTCCCCTCGTTCCCGTGACACAACATACAGTTCGCGATGAACAGCGTCTTGCCTGTTTCCAGGGAGGCCGGAGTGATCGGCGGCTCCGGGGGAATCGTGATCGGCGGCGGCACGGCCTCCTCGGTCCAGCGATCTGAGAACGTCTTGATGTATTGGACGACAGCGCGCCGCTCGTGGTCGGAGATTTCCTGCCAGGACGGCATCGCCGTGCCCCAGAGCCCGTGGGTGACCGTGCTGTAGAGATCGAGGTCGGTGGGCAGCGAGTCCTTGCCCGGCGTCGACCGGAACTTGAAGATGCCTTTCGTGAAGTCGCGCGGGCGCGGGTCCATAAACCGCGCAGAGGGGCCTGTTCCATTGCCCTTGACCCCGTGGCACCCGACACAGCGGCGTTCGTAGACGATCTTTCCGAGCGCAAGCAGTTCGTCCTGCGATTGTGGGTTCGCGTTCAATACCTGCCCGGCCGCCACTTGGGTGGAGACAAAACCTTCGCGCCAATCGCCGATGCCGGTCCCCAGTTTTTGCAGATAGGCGACCATGGCCTTGCCCTCCTCATTCAGCTCCGGCGCTGCGCCGTCCTTCGCCGGTTCATAGAGCCAGGGAAAGGCCGGCATGATCGAATCGGGCACGACTTCGCGCGGATTCCAATGGTGGGCGGCATGCCAGTCGTCGCCGAATTTACGCCCGACCCTGGTCAGATCCGGACCGATGCGCCTGGTGCTGAACAGATGGGGCCGGTCATAGGCATACTCGCCGGCCTGCGACACCGGCCCCCAGCGGAACGATTCGCCGGTGACCGGCCGCACATATTGCGAATGGCAGTACCAGCAGCCCTCGCGGATGTAGACCTGCCGGCCCTTCAGCTCTTGCGGCGTGTAGTCCGCGACCTGGATCACCGCCTTGGTGACCGTGTCTTCCACGGACGCCGTGCGGGTTTCCGCCATCAACCAGGGAGTCACGCCCTGGACGCCGACCGCCAGGAAGAAAAAGGCGAAGCCGGCGACCAGCAACACGGTCGAAGGACTTTCGATCCAACTGCCCTTGGCCACGACCTCGACCGGCGTCTCGATCGGCGGAGGCGCGGCCGCTCCTTCTTCGACCGGACGTCCCTCCGCCGCCGTCTTGTAGAAATTGATGATCATCAACAGGAGCGCGACGTCCATGGCCACGCCGCCGAGCGTGCGCGCCACCCACCAGGGCTTCATCTCCTTGACCGTGTCCACGAAATTGGCCCCGTACTCGAGCATCGAGCCCTGCACGAACCCCTGCGCCGTCAAACCGACCGCCATCACCGTGAACCCGCCGACCGTGAGCCAGAGATGCCAACTGGCCAGCTTGTCGCTCCAGAGTTGCCGCCCCGTCACCCTGGGCCAGACGTAATAGGCGGACCCGACCGCCCAGACAACAAAGGTCCCGAAGACTGTCAGGTGCGAATGGGCAATGACGAAGTCGTTGAAGTGGGTCAATTCCTGCAACCGTCGCAAGGCTTCCACTGATCCCTGGAAACAGCCGAGGAGATAGTAGACCGCCCCGAGCATCAGGAATTTCGCCGCATAGTTGTCGGCTCCTCCCCCGCCCGCGACCCTGCCCCACCGTCCGAACATGGTCCCGAAGAAATTCGCCACCACGGTCCAAACCGGAATGATCAGCAACATGCTGGTCACGATCGAGATCGTCTGGGTCCAGTGGGGGATCGGACTATACAGGTAATGGTGCGTGCCGACGAAGGGATAGAAAAAGGCCAGGCCCCAAAATCCCAACAGGGATAATTTATGGCTGAAGAGGGCGTTCTTGGCGCTGAGCGGCAGGAAGTAGTAGATCAGCGCGAGCCCCGCCGGCGTGATCCAGAGGCCGACGATGTAGTGGATGTAGAGGCCATGCATGGCCGCGCTGTTCACCCCCGCGATGTCGTCCGTATAAGGCAGCAGGACGTTGCCGAGAATCAGGTTCATCACGGTCCAGATTAAGGCGGCCGTCGTGTACCACATGGCGACGTAGAACCGCCGTTCGATCCGGCGGAAGACCGTGCCCAGAACCTGGAGCGTGATCAGGCCGAGCACGGCGAACCGCAGGAGGTTGAGGGGCCATTCGAACTCCCCCGCCTCCAGGCCCATGTTGTAGCCGAGCACCAGGGACACCGTGCCGAGCACGAGAAAGGCGTTCCACGCATGGAGCAGCCACCAGCCCCATGCTTCCTTGTACATCCGCACGCCGCAGAGGCGCGGCACGATGTAATAGAGCAGGCCGAGAAAGACCGTGGAAAACGAGCCGAAGATCACCCCGTTCACATGCACCGGCCGCAACCGGCCGAACGTGAGCCAGGAAATGCCGTCCAAAAATCCGGGATGATGAAATTTGATCGACACCAGCACGCCGACGATCGGAAAGAACGTCAGCCAGATCAGCGCCCACCACAGCCAGGCCTTCACCAACGGCCGGTTGACCAGTTCGTGATCAGTCATCGCCATCCCCCCGTGAATCTATCGTCCCTGCGGACGGGCCGACGGCCCGCCGCCGTTATTGACGCGCGTTGTCATCGCCAATGCCGTTTATCGCCGGGTGTCTCGCTTGCCCTGCCGCCGTTTGCCGCTGGCGCGGATATGCCCTTGAATCGCCCGCATCTTGGATTTCTGAAACTGGCGAGTCACCCGCGCCGCCAGCGCCGATTCGCTGGCCGCCCGGCGCCGCTGCTTTCTCCGGCGCAGCGCGTCGCGTTGCGTGGCGAAGCCAGAGGTCTCCCGGAGGGGTGGCTTCGGAGGCCGTCCTGTCTTCCGTTTCTTCGGGTGCTCAAGCTGCTCAAGGCGATGCTCGAAGCGGCCCGCCGCATCCCCCAGGAGCGTCGCCTTGCGCTCCGTCCGGGCATTCGACGGCGGCGTGGGCCGGCCGAAGCCGGAGACCCGTTTCGTCCGGCGCTGCTGCCTGCGCGCCAGGTCGCGATACTTTTCCGCGGCCTGGCGTGCCCGCGCCATCTGGACCTTCAGCCTCGACGGCGTGAGAGCCTTGATTTCCTTCGGGAGGCTCGATTTGATCAAGGCCATTTCGGCAGCGGTGAACAATGCCCGGTCACGTTCTGACATCAATGCCATGCTCCTCCCTCCTTTTGAAGATGTGGTCGGTTCGCCACCTATCCGGCGAGACCTCTTCGCCATGTTTTCACGGCGCCGCTCATGTTTCGATCACGAGATCGAGCGGCCCTTCGATCTTGAGCGGACACACGGTGATCGAGCCGTTCGAGCGTTCAAATCGCAAATCGACCTTGGCCTGCCCGACGCGGACCCCGTGCAACTCCACAAAGGTCACGAACTCGGGGAGGACCGGCCGGGCGATCCGAAGCCGGTTCTCGAACGCCTCGGGCGCGAGCCCGAGGATCGTTTCGATCAAGTAGGGGATGGAAGCCGCGGCCCACGCCTGCGGGTGACAGGCGACGGGGTAGCGAACCGGCACGGGATATTCTCGCCTGGAAAACCCGCAGAACAGTTCCGGAAGTTGATGGTCGTCGAAACGCAGGGCCGCTTCCAAGAGCCCGCTGAAGATCTGCGCGGCGGCCTGCCCGTATCCGTATCGACGAAATCCCGCCGCGATCAGCGAGTTGTCGTGCGGCCAGACGGTGCCCAGGTGATACCCCATCGGGTTGTAGCGTCGCTCGTCGGCAGAGAGGGTCCGAATGCCCCAGCCGCTGAACATCGACTCCCCCATCAGGCACTCGGCGACCCGCCGGGCCTTGGCCTCGTCGGCGATGCCGCACCACAGCACATGCCCCGCATTGGAGGAGACAACCGCCGCGGGTTTACCCCCGGCCTGGAGCGCCAGCGCATAACAGCCCTTGTCGTCCAACCAGAAATCCCGGTTGAACCGTGTGCGCAAGTCCGCCGCGTCGAGGGACAGCCGCTCGGCCCGGTCGCGCTCTCCCGCTCGCCGGAACAATTCGGCCATGCCCGTCATCGCCTCATAGGCATAGGCCTGCACCTCGACAGGCGCGATCGGGGGCGTGGCCAGGCTCCCGTCCACATTCACGATGGCATCCTTGGAGTCCTTCCACGCCTGGTTCTCCAACCCCTGCTCGGAGGTCCGCCGGTATTCGAGATAGCCGTCTCCGTTGACATCACCGTAGTCCGTCATCCAGGCCAACGCCGCATCGATGTTCGAACGCAACTCCTTGAAGAGGTCGAGTCGGCCGGTCCAGGCCGCGTGCCGGCCGATCAGGATCAGGAACAGCAGGGTCGCGTCGATCGTGCCGTAGTAGGGGGCATGAGGAATCTCGCCGAGCCGGGCCTTCTCTCCGGTGCGCAATTCATGGAGGATTTTCCCAGGCTCCTCCTCGCGCCACCGGTCTTCCCGTCGCCCCTGATGTCGTGCGAGCAGCCGCAGGGTCTGCGCGGCGATGTCCGGATCATAGGCCAGGGTTTGGAGCGCGGTGATCAGGCTGTCCCGCCCGAACAGCGCGACGTACCATGGCACGCCCGCCGCGAAATAGCTCTGATCCTGAAGGCGGCTTTGGAGCACATGCAGCGCCCGTTGGGACTGTTCCATCACCCGGTTGACGACGAGACTGTCGCTGAGGAGTCTCGCCTCGCGGGCCAACCACGCATCCGAGGCCGCCCGGAGCCTCGCTTGCATCTGGCCTCGATTGGGCTGGTGATAGCGATGGGGTTCCGTCTCGCAGCGATCCGGCGATTCCTTGACCACGAGGGACAGCAGAATCTCCCGTCGTTCTTGCGGGGCCAACCGGAGGTAAAACGTCGCGCCGGCCTCGTCCTCTACATCAGGCTGCGGCTCGCAGTGAACCGAGAGGCTGCGATGAATCTCGTCCCTCCCTTCGTAGTGGAAGCAGAGGACGCCGTTCCGCCAGCGCGGCGGCCGGCGCGTGCCGGCTCCGGCCGGCTTCGGCTCCCGGACGTCAAACACGTCCTCAAAGGCCGCGCGAAACACGATCGACACGGGAAGGTCCACGGGGTCGACTCCGAAATTCTGAAACGCCAGCCGCTCGTGGAGCGCGGGCGTCGTCCCGTCGAGCAAACGCTCCCATTTGATGCCGATCGTCTCACGATCAATGCGTGCCTGCTCGGTTCGACACTCCGGATTCGTGAGCTGAAAGATGGCCATATACCCGTCCTCCGCGGTCGCGACCAGACACAAGGGCCGCGCGCCGGCCAACTCGAACTCATAGCCGTTCAGATAGCGGCAATCGCGATAGTACAGACCGAATCCATGCGGACCATCCAACGGGACGGTCCCGTCTGGGTCGCACACAAAGCAGAGATCGCCGTCTTTCACGACAACGGCGTTGGCAATGTCCCCCGCCAGCGACGCGGCTTTCTCAATAGGCGCTCGATCCTTCAACATCCCTGATTTCCCCCTCGATGACAGGACAGAATGAGGCTCCATTTACTCTTCGGGGTGGGCCGGGGAGGTCCCGCCTCCTTCGCCTCCATCTTGGCGACCCGGTCGTCCGCGAAACACCGGCACGAGTCTTCAGCGGGCTCCGTCCAGCCGCCGTTGCAGCGCCTCAATGCGATTCTCCAGCTCCTGAATACGCCGGGTCAGGTCCGGTCTCTTCGGCGCCGCAGCCCGCAGAACCTTGGCCCGCAACTCCGCCAGCAGGGTCCGGAACCGATCGAGCCGGCTTCTCCACTCCTCTACCGGTGGCCCTCCCGCCTGCGACGAGTCCCGCCCGCCCTGCCGGCCGGCGGGATGATCCTCCCGCTCGTCCATGGCTCACCTCTTCTTTCCCCGCCCACCCGCAGTCATCATGGAGCCTGTCCGCCGGCCAGCACCGGGCCGGCGGCGATGTTCGACACGTCCACGTCTTCCACGCCGACGATATGCTCCAGGTCGATGGCCAGCGCATCGCGGTAGGCAAGATGCTCCACGACACCGCTGACCGCCACGACGCCGTCGCGGACGGTCACGCCGAGCCGTTTCGCATCCACGAAGGGAGACCAGCGGAGGTAGTCGACGACGTCCCGCTTGATCTCCTCGTCGGATCGCGCCTGACCCGCTACCTTAATGGCGCTGGTCACGCTGGTGACGCCCGGCACGGATTCCGCGGCCCGTCTCGCCTGACGGCGTTCGCGGCGGTTCTCGACGGTCCCCCCCGAGCGTCGCCTGACCGTCACGCACGTCGACGGTCAAGGCATAGCGCGGCAGCAAGCCGGCGGCCCGCAGGCCCTCCTTGATCGCGTTCGCGACTTTCACGTCCGCACCGGGCTCCGGCGCGACGCGCAGGGTGTTCTTGAGCGCGGTCACGCCGACGACCGATCCGGCGATCAGGCCGGTGAGCGCCCGTTCCTCCAGCGTCCGCGCGGTCCCGAACAGCGTAGCCGTCTTGTCTTCCACCGTGACCCCGATGTGTTCCATGTCGATCCGTGTATCCATCCGCAGTCGCTGCTCGATAGCCCCCTGGAACTCGGCGTCCGTTCGCTGAGAGGCGCGGTTGTCGACATAGCCCCACGACTGGCCGGCCGCTCCGAGCATGAACGCGAGGCCGGCCAAGGACAGCCCTGTCCGCCTGATCGAGGTGAAGAGAGAGAACACTATCGGATATCGGTATGCCACGTGACACCTCCTTTCTCTGTCTTCCGTCCCGCGGCCGCCTCAGTGGCCGTGATGACGACCGCCGATCCTCACTTCGTTCTGCCCGCCTGTTTCAGCAGGCGGGCCAAGTTGACCCCGCTTGCAATCACGCCGATGTGGCTGAAGGCCTGGGGATAGTTGCCCAGAAACGCCCCGGTCGAGGGATCGATCTCCTCCGGCAGGAGCCCCAGCGCACCGGCCCGCTCGCACAACGAGTCATAGAGCTCCAGCGCCTCATCGAGCCGTCCCTGTTTGGCCAGATTGTCCACCAGCCAGAAGCTGCACAAGAGAAAGGCCCCCTCATGCCCGGCAATCCCGTCCGGCGACTCGTCCGGCAGATACCGGTAGAGCAGCCCCTGTCCTACCCCCAACCGTTCGACGACGGCGCGGGTGGTCGCAACCATTTTCGGATGATCCGCCTTGATCACCCGCCGCAGCGGCAGCGCGAGCAGACTGGCATCGAGCCCTCCGCCGCCGAGATGCTCCGTCAGCGACTGGAGCTTGTCATCCCACGCCTCTTCCCGAATCGCCCGCGCGATGTCCTCCGCCGTGCTGGTCCAGCTCTCGCAAGGCCCCGGCAACTTGAAGCGCGCGGCCATGCGCGCGGCCCGGTCCAGCGCGACCTGGCACATGGCGGCCGAATAGGTAAAGGGACGCCCGCTGGTGCGGACTTCCCAGATGCCGTGATCCGGCTGCCGCCATTCTTGAGCCGCGGACTCCGCCAATTTTCGGAGCCGCGCCCACAAGCGCTCGGGAATCTCGCCATGGTGCGCAGCCCATTGATAGGCGCAGTCCAGAATTTCGCCGTAGACATCATGTTGATGCTGGGCTGCCGCGGCATTGCCCCACCGTACCGGCCTGGAGCGCCGGTAGCCTTCCAGGTCGGGATCCTCCCGCTCCTCCGGCGGCAGGCGGCCGTCGAGGTCGTACATCACATGGGGCCGGCCGTCCCGCTCGACGGCATCCAGCACCCAAGCGAGGAACCCTGCCGCCTCATGGGAAAGCCCGATGCGATGCAGGGCGTAGACGGAAAACGCCGCGTCGCGCACCCAAGCGTAGCGATAATCCCAGTTACGGGAACCGCCGATGAGCTCCGGCAACGAGCTGGTCGGAGCGGCGACAATCGCGCCGTTGGCAAAGTGATCGAGCAGCTTGAGCGTGATGGCAGACCGGCGGACTAACGATTCCTGTGGCCCGTGATAGTCGAGATGCGTGAGCCAGCGCCGCCAGACCGCCACCGTGTTGCCGTAGAGCTGTTCCGGATGAAACGACGGCGCGGGCACGTGCGACGACCGCCAGCAGAGCAGGAGGTCGAGCGACTGCCCGGCCTTCAAGGTCACCGAGGTCCGAAGCCCCGTCAACGGGATCGTCGAACCCAGGTGCAGATGGAGATCCGGCTGCGCCAGGCAACGGATGCGGAGGCCGCCGTCGCGGGGCTCCGCCTCGGCCCCGCCCCGCGGTTCGATCTCGATCCGCAGCCGCGCCGTGCCCTCCAGCACGGTGACGCGGCGCAGTAGCTCGTTGCGCGTCGCCGGCAAATCCTCGGTCAGATCGGCTCCGGACACCAGGGGACAGCAATCCGCGAGACGCAGGGTCCCTTCCGCCACCTGCATCTCCGTGACCAACACGGCGCTGTCCGGCTCGTAATATTGGCGGGCCGCTCGCAACCCGTCCGGCTCGATCCTGAATGCGCCGCCCCGTTCCCGGTCGAGCAGGCGGCAAAACAATGGAGGCGAGTCGAAGCGCGGGAGACACAGCCACGCGATGCTGCCGTCGCGGCCGATCAAGGCCGCCGTCGCTCCGTCTCCGATGAGGCCGTGATCCTCGATCGGCAGGTAGCCGTCGAGACGGTGAAGCGATGTGAATCCAGAATTCGTCATGGTGTCCCTCATGGCCTATGGATGAAAGGTTCGATCGCGTCTTGCGCCGCTCCACCAGCCGATGGGACGAGAGTCCGCCGATGTTCAAAGACCCAAGCCGCCTCCGCGCCCACCACAAAAAGCACCGAGACGTAGTAGAGCCACAGGAAGAAAAACAGAAAGGCCCCCAGCGCTCCGTAGAGGGCGATGTTGGCCTGGGCAAACTGGACGTACCAGGCAAAGGCCTGCTTCGCGAGCCCGAACAACGAGACCGCCACAGCCGCGCCGACCGCGAGCGAGCCGAGCTTGAGCGTCTTGACCGGCGAGAATCGGTAGAGGCCCAGGATCAAGCCGGTTCCCAACAGAATTCCCGTGATCCGGTGGATCATGCGGATGCCTTTCCCCCACAGGAAGCCCACGGCCGGAACATGGGCGCCGATGTTGCCGATCACCGCGAACAGCGACGCCAAGCCGATGGCCGCGATCAGGAGCGCCACGCAGAACGCCAACATGAGCAGATCATGCGCCGTGCCGCGCAACAGGCTCCGGCCCGGGCCGGCCTGAAAGACCACATTCAACACATGCCGGACGAACCCGAACAGGGTCGTGCTCAGCGCCACGAACAGGGTGAATCCGACTGCCCCCAGCAGACCTCGGTCCGCCACGACGGCCTCCACGTTCTCCGCGAAGATCTGTTCCGACTTCGGGAGAAACTGCCGGATGACCGATTGCACCTCCTGCATGGCTTGCTGCGATTCGAGCACCGTGTACCCCAAGGCCGAGATCATGATCAGCGCCAGCGGGATCGCATAGAGCAGCAGGCTGAAGGCCAACCCGCTTGCCAGAAACAATCCGTGATCCCGGCTGAACTTCAGCATCACCTCCCGGGCCATCCGCCAGGCCAGGATTCCCGTCCGTCCGAGCCTTGTGAGAGGCGACACCCAGTCCCAGCCTTTCGTCACGGATGGCCTGCCCAAACCACCACCTGCTACGCCTCCGAGGCGGACACCAACGTCGGCGGCGCCGGCCCCCGATAACTTTCAACCAACGTAATCCCCATCGCCACGACCAAAGGACCGGCCACGATGCCCACCAGCCCAAAGAGCTGGAGCCCGCCCAGGACGGAGAAAAACACCAGCAACGTGTGAAGATGGGAGCGGCCGCCCACGACGATCGTGCGGACCAGGTAATCGATCACGGCCATGAGGGCGCCGACTCCGATCAGCACCGCCATCTTGAGGTACGAGCCCTGCCAGAACAGATAGAACGCGGCGGGCATCCAAATGAGCCCGGCCCCGACCAGCGGCAGATAGGCCAGCAGCGCCATCACTGCCCCCCACAGCACCGCGGAGGGCAAGCCCACCAACCAGAAGCCGACCCCGCCGATCAGACCCTCTGTCAGGGCAATGACGGTATTGCCGTAGACGGCCCCCTTGACGACCTCGTCGAACCGCCGGACCAGCAACTCCTGGCGTTCCGGCACGATCGGCAGGTGCGCGCGAAGCCAGCCGATCATCGCATCCCCGTCTCGGAAGAAATAAAAAGCGCACAACAGGATCATGCCCAGTTGCACAAGGGCATACAGCGCATTGGTCACGATGCGGGTTACCTGGCCGACGAGGACCTTGCCCAACTCCGCCAGGTTCTCCGCGATGCTCGTCCGCAAATCGGTTCCTGTCAGCCGCTCCAAATTCTGAAGCGCCTCGGCCAGCGCCGCGAGCAGCGGATAGCGCCGCCAGCTCTGGAGGAGGGGCTCGTCTCCCCCTCTCAAGGTGGCGATCAGCGTTCGATAGGCGTCCGTCAGGTCTTCCGCGATGAGCAGCGACAGATAGACCAGCGGCGCGATGACGCCGACCGTCAGGATCAGGCACATCGCCAGCGCGCTGAGCGCGCGACGCTCGCCGGTCGCGCGAACCAATTTGGCATAGAGCGGATAGAGGGCGTAACAGAGGACCCCCGCCCATAGGAGCGGCGAGACAAACGGGCTAAACACCGCCAGGCCGAGGCCCAGAATGCTCCCCACCAAGGCCAGCCGCACGACCCGGCCGGCCCACTGCTCTCCTTCCTGGCTTCGTCCCCCAGCCACAGACGGCCTCCTCGACAACGGCATCCGCCTCAACGTGGCGCACGGACCGGCGGGCGGTCGCCGAACTCCAGATGCGCGGCAATGACCCTCAACAGATGTTCCCTCGTGATGAGGCCCAGCAACCGCCCCGACCTCGTGACCGGAACCTGATTGATGTCGTCCCGTTCCATCATCTGCAGGACTTCCGTAATCGCCGTCTCCGGACCAACGACCCGCAACCGGTCCAGCGGGGTCATGACGGCGTGGATAGGCGTGCGACTCCATTGCTCCCGCGGCACCGTCTTCACCTGGTGCAGCGTGACCAGGCCCTCGATACGGCCGTTGGATGACACGAGGAAGCACCGGCCTCCGGTTCGCAGGACCTCCCGCTCGATCAGGTCGCCAAGGCTTCGATCGCCCGCGACCGTGGCGCATTCAGACGACATGACGTCTTCCGCCGTCAGGCCGGTGAGCGCAGAGCGCACGCTGACCTGCAACACGCTTTCCTGCGCGGCATTCAGGAGAAACCATCCGATGAAGGCGAACCAGAGCCCGCCGAACCAGTTGACCGTGAACCCGGTCCAGATCCCGAATACGATGAAGGCATACCCCACGACCTGTCCGGCCCTCGCGGCAATGCGCGTGGCCTTGGCCAGGTTGCCCGTGAAATGCCACAAGGCCGCCCGGAAGACGCGTCCCCCGTCGAGCGGAAAACCCGGAAGCAGGTTGAAGAGCGCCAGGACCAGGTTGATCGACGACAGCCAGCCCGCCAAGGCTGCGACGTGCTCGAACCGGTGCCCGGCCAGAGCGGCCGCCGCCCCGAATCCGACCCAAAGCAGAGCGCTGGCGGCCGGGCCCGCGATCGCAATCTGGAACTCGGTCAGCGGGCGGTCCGGTTCCCGCGCAATCTGCGCCACGCCCCCGAACACGAAGAGCGTGATCGAGCGGACCGGAATCTGCTTCGCCAGCGCGACCAGGCTGTGCGCCAGCTCATGCAGCAGGATCGACACGAAGAACAACAGGCTCGTCGCGATCCCGACGGCGTAATGCTCGGCCAGCGACCAGTGCGGGTGCTCCGAGGCGAAGCGAGTGGTCAGGGACAGGGTGATAAGAAAGAAAATGATGAACCAGGAATAATGGACCCCGACCTCGATCCCTCGAATCCTTCCCACCCTGATGGATTGCCCGATCATGACCTCCCTCGGCCTCTCGCGCCCTTCTCCGCCTTACACGACCGGAACCTCCAGCAGATAGAGCTCTCCCTTCATGTCCGGATGCAGGTCGCACCGGAACGGATGGCTGCCGGGCCGGTCCGTGGTAAAACGGATCACGAGCGTCTTGCCGGGATCGAGATAGAATCCCTCCAGACCCTTGCCATACGAGATCAATCCGTCCCCTTCGCCTCGCACCATGAGTCCCTGAAACAAGGACGAGGTGAACCCGTGCCGGACCTGATCCTCGTTGCGCAGAATGATCACCGTGGGCAAGCCGCGCCGCATGGCCGCCGTCTTCGTTCGCAGGAACGAATAGTCCTTGATCGTCATCTCGATCTGCTGCTCCTGAATCGAGAACGCGTCCGGTCCTGACGCGAGAAGCACGCCGGCCCAGACCAACGCCAGGAACGCCACGCGCCCACAGCTCCTCCACCCCCCGCACGCGCCGCCGCATCGCCGATACCGCATCATCAACCTCTCAGGTTAAAAGTGTTGACCTTTCGCCCCCGTTGGGGCCGCCGACCGCTCAGCGGACTTTCTTGCGTCCTTTGACGAGCACGATGATCCCCAAGATCCCAATCACGACCGCCAAGACTCCGAGCAATGCCAATGGTTCCATGTCCGTCCTCCCCGCCGGCGGTTGCCCCTCCGGCACCCGCTGCGCCTGCTCTTCCTTTGATTCAGTCACCCTGAACCGACTAGGGCTGAGCCACCGTCGGTCTTTCCGGCGGAGCCTGCAACCACCACCGCCGCAACCGTTTTTCGAATCCCACGATCAGATAGACCAGGACCGAGATGGTCACGATCAAGAGCCAGGCCGTGCCATCGATCGGCACCGTGTGAAACAACCGATTCATGACCGGGACATACGTCAACAGCAGTTGCAGCCCGACCATGGCGGCCACCCCGCGCCAGATCCAGGGATTGCTGAACACCCCCACGTGAAACATGCTGTGATCCAGCGAGCGACAGTTGAACAAATAGAACAGCTCGACCATGACGAACACGTTCACCGCCGCCGTGCGCGCCGCTTCGATCGACAAGGCACGCTGCTGTTCCCAAAGAAAGACGCCATAGGCGCCCGCCAGCATCAGGAGCGCCACCAGGACGATCCGTTCCACCAAGACGCCGGTCAGGATCGGCTGTCCCGGATCGCGGGGCGGCCGCCGCATGATGCCCGGCTCTTTCGGCTCGAACGCCAGCATAAGCCCCAGGGCCACCGCCGTCGTCATGTTGATCCAGAGGATCTGCACCGGCAGGATCGGGAGCACCGAGCCGGCGGCGATGGCGGTCAGCAGCACGAGCCCTTCTCCCATGTTGGTCGGCAGGGTCCAGACGATGAACTTCGTCAGGTTATCGAAGACGCAGCGCCCTTCCTCCACCGCCGCTTCGATCGAGGCGAAGTTGTCGTCGGTCAGCACCATGTCGGCGGCCTCTTTGGCCACCTCGGTCCCCCCCAGCCCCATCGCCACGCCGATGTCCGCCTGCTTCAGCGCCGGCGCGTCGTTCACCCCGTCTCCCGTCATCGCCACCACGTGCGCCCTGGCTTGCAACGCTTCCACTAAGCGGAGCTTCTGCTCCGGAGACACCCGGGCGAACACCGCGGTATTATCGGCCGCGTCCGCGAGCGCCTCCGGCGGAGTCGCCGCCAACTCCTGGCCGGTCATGGCGACGAGCTCGCCGTTCTCAGGACGCTTCCGCCCGTCCAGCCCGACTTGCGCGGCGACCGCCCTCGCCGTGAGCGCATGGTCGCCGGTGATCATCTTCACGGCGATGCCGGCGGTCCGGCAGGCCCGCACCGCGGCGATGGCCTCGGGCCTCGGAGGGTCCATCATGGCCTGGAGCCCCAAGAAGGTCAGGCCCTCCTCCACGTCGCGGTCCGACAGGGTCGCCCGATCCGCGGGCGCCGATTTCCGCGCGAATGCCAGGACCCTCAGCCCTCGCCCGGCATACGCGTCCGTCTGACCGAGGACGCTCGGCGCATCAAGCGCTCCTTCCGATCCCTCCGCCGTAAGCATGCGATCACAGAGCCGAAGCGTTTTCTCCACCGCCCCCTTCAGATAGATCACGGCCTCACGGCCCGAGTCGCCTCGATGCAGCGTCGCCATGTACTGACGCTCCGATTCGAACGGAATCGCATCTATCCGAGGGAATCGCTCGCCCGCCTGGCCGGGATCGATCCCGGCTTTCTTCGCCGCCACGAGCAGGGCCCCTTCGGTCGGATCGCCGACGATGGTCCATCGTCCCTCCTGCTCCACGAGCTGCGCGTCGTTGCAGAGCGCGCCGGCCGTCAGGAGTTCACACAGAGCAGTATCGAGTGGAACGTGACTTCCGACGGTCACCGCTTGCCGAGCAACTTCTTCACGATTGACGGTTGACGATTGACGCCCGACTTCCCGGATTTCCCCCGCCGGCTCATAGCCCGCCCCCTCGATGTCGAACGTCCGGTCTCCGGCCAGGATGGCTTGGACCGTCATCTCGTTCTTCGTCAGCGTGCCGGTCTTGTCAGAGCAAATGACCGTCGTGCTGCCCAGGGTCTCAACGGCCGGCAGCTTGCGGATGACGGCATGCCGCTGGGCCATCCGGCTCACGCCAATGGCGAGCGTGATTGTCACTGCGGCCGGCAGCCCTTCCGGAATTGCGCCGACCGCGAGCGCCACCGCCGCCATGAAGATCTCAGCCGGATTCTGCCCGCGCCACAGTCCGAGCAGAAAGGTCACCGCGGCCAATCCCAGGATCGCCGCCGTGAGGACCTTGCTGAAATAGGCGAGCTTCTTCGTCAGCGGGGTCGCGATCTCCGTCGTTTCGCCGATCAGTTGGTGGATGCGGCCGAGCTCCGTGGCGGCGCCGGTCCCCACCGCCACGCCCCTCCCCTGTCCGTAGGCGACCAGCGTGCCGGAAAAGGCCATGTTCCTCCGGTCCGCGACCACGGTCTCGGGCGCCAGCACCAGGTCGGCCTTCTCCACCGGCACGGACTCGCCGGTCAGGGCGGATTCGTCGATCCGCAGCTCGCGGACCGCGACCAGCCGCAGGTCCGCAGGCACCTTGTCGCCGGACTCCAGGAGGACGACATCCCCCGGCACGATCTGGGCGGACGGAATCTTCGTCCTCCGCCCATCGCGCCGGACCGTCGCTTCGGTCTTCATCATCGAGACCAGCGCGTCCAAGGCCTTCTCGGCCCGGGATTCCTGGATGAACCCGACCATCGCATTGACCAACACCACGCCGAAGATCACCCCGGCGTCCACCCATTCGCCGAGGACCGCGGTGATCGCCGCCGCGGCCAGCAGGACGTAGATCAACGGATGATGGAACTGGAGGAGAAAACGGACCAGCGGGCCATGGCGGCGAAACTTCGGCAGGACATTGGGCCCGAACCGTTCGAGCCGCCGGCCAGCCTCCTCGGACGTGAGCCCCTTGTCCGGATCCGATTCCAGCAGCAGGACGACCTCGTGGGCCGGGAGATGATGTAAAGGGCGTTCGGCAAGATCGGCCATCGGTCACTCCCTGTCAGCCGGACCAACCGGCTCCCGTTGCGGGTCCAGCCTCCTTGCCCCTTACCTGCGTCTCCGCGGCCAACACCACACCGTGCGCATGAGGGGTCATCTTCGTGTCCCTTCTGCTCGGCGTCCCAACCCACGACACGCCGGTGACACCAAGCGGCTCTTTGAAAGACGGCATCAGCTAGCCCGCATTATTCATGACGATTCGTGGCGAAATCGCGCAGTCGCCAGGCGAGACGGGCAAGCACAGCCGCGAAGAACCAAGGCGTACTTGAAACAGTACGTCGAGGGACTGAGCGGCGAGCACGCCCGCCGTCAGGCTCTGTCGCAGCGGCGAATCCGCGATTGCAGCAGAAGCGTTCATGAATAATGCGGGCTAGGGCCTTGGACTCAGCTCCCCGCGCAGCGCCAATTGCCCCTGTCTGGCGTAATCGATCGCCTCGCCGAGGATCCGCGCCGCTTCCTGCGGCGCATGGAACCCCATTGAATTCTCCGCCTCCACGAAGTCCACCATGAATTGCGCCTTGCGCTGCAGCGCCCGCGCCCCGGCCAGCGCCTCATCGCTGCGGCCGCCCGTCCGGGACGCCGCAAGGTCGTGGATGAGGGCGACGAGCTCGTCCAGGGCGCGATTGCGAAGCTCGAGGTCCGGTGCTGGATGGCCTCCGCGCGATCCTTCAGTTCGGCCTCCGGCCATTTGTGGCAGGTCTGGCAGGCCCGATTGATGTTGAGCAGCGGGCTGCGGACATGGTGATCGCTGATCTTCATGGCGCCCTCCCGCTTGTACGGCATGTGGCAGTCGGCGCAGGCGACGCCGGAGCGGGCATGGATGCCCTGATTCCACATTTCGAATTCGGGATGCTGCGCCTTCAGCACGGGCGATCCAGTCTCGGCATGCGTCCAGTCCTTGAACTGCGTCTCTTCGTAATAGGCGAGCATGTCGTCAACGCGGAGGCCCTTGGCCCAGGGAAAGACCAGGCGCTTCTCCGGCCCCCGGAAATAATATTCGACATGGCACTGGCCGCAGACGAAGGAACGCATCTCCTGTCTCGTCGTCATCGTGTTGACGTCATAGTTCCTGACGCCCTCCTGTTCCTTCAACGCCCGCAAGCCCTCGATGAAGGCCGGGCGCGTGACGCGGAGATGCATGGCATCGGGCGCGTGACCAATCGAGACAGGTGACCGGATGGGTGACAAGTGGTCGCGCCTCGGCGTAGAGCATGGCATTCAGCTTGTCGAAGCCTTTGAACAGGTCTCCGTCGCCGAGCTTCTTCATGGCGGTATAGACGGACGAATGGCACTGCAGGCAGGTTCCTGGCTGCTTGGCCACGATCTGACGCTCGGTATAGGTCTGGTCCTCCAGCATGTAGGCATGGCCCCGCTCTTCGCGGAAATCATGGGCGAAGGCGTAGCCGGCCCACATGGTTTTCAAGCGCGGATCTTCTTCGATCCTCGATTGCGCGACCACGGAGCGGGGATCGGCCTCGGTCGGGGTCCTCGGAATCGCCTCGCTGCCGCCGAAGCGCGTCCGCACCTGATCCACGGTTCTGATATAGGCGTCGTACTGGAACGGAAAATTCTTTCCCCACACGGCCGGGTCTTCTGTGTCGTCGGTCAACTCGACGACGCGGAAAAACACGTGCTTTTCCTCCTGCTTGCGCTGAAAAATGCTCACCAAGAGGGCCGCCACCGCAAAGGTCGCGGCGGCGGTGAGCACCAGCACCAGGATCAGTTTTCTCGTTGGGTTCATAGATTCCTCGCAGGCTCTTACTGATGACCGACGTCGCCGTGACATCGGAGACAGGTCAGGTTCTCCCGCCCAGCGCCGGTCACGGTCATGGCTTCTACAATGGCCGCGTGACACTTCAGACAAGCTCGTTCGGTCAACGCATGCATGTGCGGCGTGATCTGGATTTCGTCAGGGAAGCGGCCGCTCGTAAAGGCATAGGCATGCAGGAAGCCGTACATCGCCTTGGCGGCATATTTCTCGATCATGCCGTCCGGCGTGTGGCAGTCGTTGCAGACCGCCACCGACCGGTGGCTGCCCTTGATCCAGCCCGCGTACTGCTCGCGCATCACGTGGCAGTTGATGCAAGCTTCCGGCTTGTCGGTGAGGTAGGAGCCGCCGCGCGCGTAGACGAACGTGTAGACTCCAACGCCGATGAGCGTGCCGAGCGCGAGGGTCGCCGCCCAGAGCAACAGCGACAACCGACGAGCGGACCAGCCGGCTCCGTTCATATGACCGCCTCCGGAATAATGACGCCGTGCGGGCTTCGCCGGCCATCCAGCGCCTGGCGCTCCTCGTGGCTCAGCACCTCGCTGTCGGGGAGTTGCAGCAGCCGCGCCGCCTCGCGCAGGCAATGCGCCCAACTACAGCGGTTGATGAAGAAGAGCCCCGGCGTGCTCAACGTGCCGCCCTGGTTGATATAGCCGAGCCCGCTGGTCCGCGTGCCCGTATGCAGCGGACCGAGCAGGCCCAGGATCGTTTCCGGCCTCGTGTGCGTGACGAACAGACGTGCCGGCACCTTGGCCGGGAACAGCCGGGCGATGACCTCCGGGGATGCCTGATGCGCCTGCTCGGCCTGCGAGCGGGGGGCGCGGAACCGGGCCGGCTCCAGGAGATACACGACCGTATGGGAAATCTTTCGTTCCGCCAGCCGGCGCGAGGCGGTGAGCACCTCGATGAGCTGATAGGCGCCGACCGCGACCAGGAGGAGGCGGGCCTGCTCGACCTCGTAGCCGGCCCAGTCCAATCGAAGGCCGCCCTCCTTCACCAGCCGCCGCGCTTCGTCCGCGGTGAACAGGTCCGGGATCAGGTCCGCCTTGGGCACCACCAACGTCCAAATCTGCCCGTGCGTGCGATAGCACTCCTCCATGACCGCGGCCGCGCTGTTGAAGTCCGGCGGAAAGAGCACGCGCGAGACGTGCGACGGCTCGCCCAACATCGCTTCCGCCATGCTGGGGTCCTGATGCGACTGTTCGTTCTTACCGTTTTCCCAGGTGTGCGAGGTGAGAATCAGCGGCATCGAAAGCCACCGCTGCGAGCGGCCCGCTTCCAGACAATGGTTCGCGAAGATGATTTCCTGCCGCACGGCCCCGTGCATTTTGCTGCCGAACGCCTCGTAGGTGTGGATCAAATTGATCCCGCCCTTGTTGGCCAGGGCCGCGGAGGCCACCGCCTCCTCGTTCAACGCCGTGATGACGGCGCCACCCACGGACTCGGGCACGGCCGGCTCCGGATCGGTGACCCGAAACTTGAGCAGACCCAGCGTCGCGACCAGGCGATTGGACAGCATCTCGTCCGGATTGCCAACCCTCGGTCGCAGGTGGGGATTGGCCTCGACGATCGCGACGAACATCCGGTCCACGGCGGTCATCGGCGAGGCGGTCGTCCAGGCGGCGGGATCGCACCGCGCCTCCTCGGAGACCGGCCGGAACGTGGGCTCGGGAACCGTTCGTACCAAGACGTCCCGGTGGGCCAAGACATGGTCTCGCTCGCGGGGGCGTCCGGAGGCCCGGTGCTGTTGAAACAACCCGGCCGCAGCGGTCAGCTCGTTGATCGGAACCCACAGCCGCTTGGTTCCCTGGTTGAACAGATCCGCCGCGCGGGCGTCGGTCCGTGGATTGGCCATCAACGGCAGATTGTGCGCGAGGTTCGTCCCCTCGCCCGGAAAGCCCGCGCCCTTCGGCGCGACCGCGATGCCATAGGGAAGCGGGACCGGGTAGCGGCCTTGCCCGGCCTTGATCCGCTCCGCCGCCGCGTCGAGGCGCCGCTCCATTTCCAGAATCGCCCAGAGGAATGCGGCCGGATCGCGGCCGTCGAACAGGATCGGATCGAAGCCGTTCAATGTCAGATGCTCGCTGAACCAGGCCGCGCCACCCTGCTGGGACATCGTCGTCCGCTGGTCGATCCGGCGTCCGTTCTTGATCATGATCGGCGCTACGAACCCGGAATCCTCGGCGCGCCACCATCGGGGGGCCCAGTCGCTGCCCCGCTGCTCTTCAAACGCGCCGTCGGAGAGAAATGCCACGAGCCTTTCTCCGGGCAACGGCATGTGCACGTACTGAAGCTCCGCGAACCCCAAATAGCCGCCTTCCGAGAGCCCTCCCGCCGTATGGACATTCACGTGGCTACCCAGCGGCGAATCCTGTCGACCGTCGTCGCGCAACCGGTAGGAATAAAAATCCCGCACGTAGCGGGTCAGCCCCTTGTCGGTGACGGCGTACCGTTCGGCGTGGGCCTCTGTCATGTTGCCCACGAGCAGATTCAACGCATCAATCGCGGCCACGCAATGGCCTTGCCCCATGAGCCAGGCTCTGGTACAGCCGGTCACGGCGTTGGCGGCGAGGTAGCCGGCATAGGCCGGCACCATGTTGAGCGAGCCGCCGGTGTGGCCTTCAGGGCGCACCTTGAAATCTTCGGTGTCGAGAGGCCGTCCGTCGAGGTAGACGTTGCGGGTATACGTTTGATGGACGACCAGCCACAGCCCGGCGCTGGCCAGGCGGTCCAAGGCCATCAGGAGATCGTAGAAGGCAGCTCCATTCGCGGTGCCGCTTCGCTCCCCAAGAGACTGCGCGAGTTCCTGCACGCGCACCTGGGTCAGGTCTTGGTGCTGAATGACCCCGTAGCCTTCCGCCCAACGGGCGAACACCGGGTCCTCCTGGCGGCACCGAGCCGCTTGCTCCGCCACGTCCCGCTCGTCTTGTGCTTCGTTCACCGTTTTGCTCCTTCCCCGCCCGTAGGCATCACACGGTTTCGCAGCTCCCGGTCCCGACCTGCCGTCCCCGCTCGCTGGACAAGCATCGCGGCGAGAAACGACCGCGGTTCTGCACCTGCATCGTCATGCCGCTTGACTCTCTGCATTCATCCCCAACCGGGAACCCGGATTCATGCGCGAATCCGGTGAGCATAGCCTCCTATGGTCGGGCGCTGTCCGGACGCAGCCGATCGACGTGACGTAGAATCCGCTGCGCCTCCGGCGGGCCGCTCGATCCGGCCGGATACTCCAGCAACGGCACGGCGCCTGCGGCCCACGACTCCAGGATCGGCTCGACGATCCGCCACGATTCCTCGGCCTCGTCGTCGCGGATTGAGAGAGTTTGATCGCCGCTCAAGATGTTGAGCAGCAGCCTCGCATAGGCGGGCACCCCCCCTGATCCCAACCGGCTGTCCAACTCAGCCCGGTCCAGGTCAAAAAGATCGCCGGGCGCATTGACGTTGATCGAGAGCCCGATACGGTCCGGGTCCAGCTCGATCGTGAGGACGTTCGGCTTCGGTTGGGTCTGCTGCCCGAACGTCAGGAGCGGGACCGGCTTGAAGTGAATCGCGATTTCGCGACGGTCCCGTTTCAAAGCCTTGCCCGTGCGGAGCCGAAACGGGACGCCGGCCCAGCGCCAGTTATCGACCGCCAACGTCACCTGGGCGAACGTTTCGGTCCGCCGCGCCGGATCGACCCCTCGCTCGCGTACGTAGGCCACGATCTCCCGTTCCTCGATCGCGCCGCGCCCGTATCGGCCGCGGACCGTCTGCAGGGCGATCTCTTCCGGCGAGAGTCGCCGGACCGCGCGAAGCAGGTCCACTTTGCGATCGCGCAAGCTCCGCTCGTCGAGCCTATGCAGCGGCTCCATCCCGATCAGGGCCAGCAACTGGAGCAGATGGTTCTGGATCATGTCGCGCAAGGCGCCCGTGCCGTCGTAGAAAGAGGCTCGCCCCGCCACCGTCAGCGTTTCGTCCCAGACAATATCCACCCATTCGACATGCTGGGCGTTCCACAACGGTTCGAACACGCGGTTCGCAAACCGTAACCCCAGAATGTTCTGCACCGTCTGCATCCCCAGGAAATGGTCGAGCCGGAACACGTCCTGTTCCGGAAACGATTCATGCAGCAGACGGTTCAGATTCTGCGCCGAAGCCAGATTGGTCCCGAACGGCTTTTCCAGCACGAGCTTGCTGCCCCTCGGCAGCCTGAGCGCCGCCACGGTCTCCACGGTCGGCGCAAAGAGAGACGGCGGCAGGGCCAGGTAGGCAACCAGGGGCTCCGTCATCTTGCCCAAGGCCTCGGCAAGCTGGTCGCGGTCCTTGATATCGACACGGCGGTATTCCGTGTGGGCGAGGACGGCGTCGCGTGCGCCGGCAAGGATTGACAACGCGGAGGGAACCATCTTCTCCGCAAGATGACGGCGGAAGGCCTCCGTATCCCAATCGTCGCGCGCAAGCCCGATGATCCGGAAGCCGGACGGCAGCTTTTCCGCCTGATGGAGGCGGGCAATGGCGGGCATGAGGAAACGCGAGGTCAGATCTCCCGAAGCGCCCAAAATGACGAGCCTCTTGATCATGCGCGACCTCTTGTCATCGTCTCGCCGAGCGTCTCCAACTCCGCTTCGTCACATCTTGGCCGCGGGCCCTGATCACCGCGCGGGCCGGCGCGCCGTCCCCACCCGCGATTTTGAGCGGCAGGCAGAGCAGATCGTATGGGCCGGGCCGGACGTTCGTCAGATTCAACCCCTCGATGATCCAGATGCCAGCCTTCAGCAATGTGGCATGGATGGCGGCCGTGTCAGATTCGAACCCCGCCACCGACAGATAATCGATGCCGACCGTGCGCACCCCGCGCGCCACCAGCCAGCGGGCGGCCTCCTCGCCGAGATACACGAAATCTTCCACAAACCGGTCCGTCAACCAGCAACGGGGAGAGTTGCGGGTTTTGAACAGCAACCGTTCGCCGCGCCGGACGCGATGCGGCCGCAGTTCTTCCGGCGTGATCGACTCCCGATCCTTGATCGCGATGACCCTCGCCGGCCCGATCGTGGCCGACAGGGGCATCGCGTCGATCCCTTTTCCTCCCCGGAGAAAGTGCACCGGGGCATCCATATGCGTGCCCGTATGCACCCCCAGCGAAAGGGCGGTGAGGGTACAGTCATCGCCGCGATCGAGGTCCTGGACACGTGTCACGCGCACGGGCGGGTTGTCCGGCCATCGGACCATGCCATCCCGAATGGGTACCGTGACGTCGATCCATGGGGAAGCCACAGTCACTCGTCACCGCCTGGATGCCGGATGCGCCACATCACGATTTGCAGAGACTCCGTACGTAAGCGATAATTTTCCAGGCTTCCTCTTCATTGACCGAGCCCGGCATGAGCGCGACCATGCCGGTTCCAGGGCTCCCGTTCTTGATCACCCAGAACAGTTCGCCGTCGGTCCGCTTCTTCTGAAATTCGCAGTTGGTCAAGTCTCGCGGGACAGGATCCAGCATGGCGCCGGCCGGCCCATCGCCCTTGCCGCTCTTGCCATGGCAGTTGAAACAGGTCCCCTTGCCGTCATACAGCACCTTTCCTTCCTTGACGATGTCGGCGGACGCTTGCTTGGCATCCTTGAACAACGACGTCGACAGCTTCTTAGCCTCCTCCATTTGATCGGCCGGCACGCGAGGCTTCAGCGGGTCCTTTTCCGGCGCGGACAACGCAAGAGTCCCGACCAGTAGAATCGCTCCCATACCCGATACTCCCGCTATCCATCGTGGCATTGCTTCCTCCTTTCCTAAACGGTTTTCGCTCGTTGCGGCCGGATAATGGGCTCATGAGCGGCCGTGACCAACAGATCCTCTCATGGAATCGTCGGCGCATGACCACACTTGGCCGCCTGATAAGACGCCCTCGTCGTTCTCCGATGGGCTCCGAGCCGACGAGGGCGTCCTCGGTTCCCACCGACTATCGTTTGGTCGGATCACCCACCTGGACTGTCCCGGAGGTGATCGCTCTTCCGCCGGGCAGGGCCGATTCCATGCGAATGTTGTACTTCACGACCCCGACCTTGCTGAAGCAGGCCGCGACGGAGTCGTTGGGCGAGATCTCGGCGGAATCCCGCTTCATGCCGACGAAATTCGAAAAGCCCCGTTGACATGACAACTGCTCACTCGCATCTCCCAGGATCAAATCCAATCGGACGGGCAATGTCCGGTGATTCACCCACCGGACTTCGTCGCCGACATTGACGACCAGATCGGCCGGCTCGGGCTCCTTTTCGATTTTCACGGTGTGAATCTCCCCGCTCCTCGTGGTTTGCGGGCCGGCACAGGCCATCAGGCTTCCTGCGAAGGCTACGACTGCGACGGCGGTCATCATCATCATCTTCATCATGATCCTCCTGGGTTGAAAGTCTTGCTTCGGCCTCCGGACGGTTTCCGGCATGGGTTCAAAGGCCAAGGCACCTCTTGTGTTGAATACCATCAAGCAGTGGGCTGGGGTAGCGGGGAAAGTCCGACAAGAATGTCACTTTGTCAGGAAAGTCCTGACAGCACGCGGCCCAACGCCGCTCAACTCCGTATTGCGCCCGATCTGACTGAGCGATTCGAACACCCGCCTATCGCGGTCGCAACGCCATCCTCTACCCCATCGGAGACGATAACGGCGTGACCGCTTCGAGTCGGAGGGCGACTGAATGAAGGAGAATCAACAGGCTGGATGATGACTGACAGGAGATGGGAGATGGGGGCAGACCCTCCGCCCCAAACGCGGCGGAGAGTCCGCACACCTCAGATTCGGTTCGTCAGCGCTTGGTGGGGTCTCCGACCTGCACGGTCCCCGAGGTGATGGCCTTCCCCCCGGGCAGCGCCGATTCCATGCGCAAGTTGTACTTGATCACGCCGACCTTGCTGAAACAGGCCGCGGCGGACTCGTTGGGCGCAATTTCGGCGAAATCCCGTTTCATGCCGAAGAAATTGGAAAACCCGCGCTCACAGGACAGGGTTTCCCGCGGATCGCCGGTCACCAAATCCAGGCGCACGGGCAACGTCCGATGATTCACCCACCGGACCTCGTCGCCCACATTGACGACCAGGTCGGCCGGCTGAGGCGCCTCCTCAACCTTCACCGTGTGAATCTGCCCGCTCCGTGAGGTTTGCGGACCAGCACAGGCTACCATGCTCATGGATAGCGCGACCGCGGCCATGGCATACACCTTGACCTTGTTCATGACTTCCTCCTCTCCTGAGGTTAATTGACCTTAGTAACTGTCACAGTCCCATTGATTTAATATCCATCCGCAGATGGGCTTAATCAAGAGGCATGCCGACTGAGTGTCGTTGCTAACTCCTATTGAAAGCCACGTAGAATCATGAGGATCAGGATCAACTCCCGCCGACCGTATCCATGACACCGACACCCTATCCCCTCCTAGCCACAGCGTAATGCCACACCCTGTGGCGAAAACGGTACAACCCGTACCCGATGACCGATCACAGACACCGATGAAGCCTCTTCGTCATTCCCCGGAGATCGAGCGCAACCATCGGCGGCCTCCTAGCGAGGCCGCCGATTCGGTTGATGGTTTCCGCCAATGGTCGCCGGAGGCCCAACCTCGCTGATCGGCGCAGGTCAGGGAGAATCGGGACTGGTGAGTGTCTGGGGGAGCGTCAGCAGATTGGTCAGCACGTCGATGGCCAGCCGAGGATAGCCGGTCAGGCCCTTGGCAAGGGATTCGACGGGAAGATAACGGACATCAGGATCGCTCCACGGCCCCTTGACGTCGAAGAGCGCCGTCGTCACGCCGGGGCGATCACCCGCGAACAGCTTGCCGAACAGGGGAATGCTGGCGATGGTGTCGGAATAGGCTCCCAAGGGACTCACGGCCAGGGCCAGATCGAGTTGATCGGTCATCAGATTGTGAGTCCCGGCACCGCTGACCTTGACGATCGGGCTGTCGAACCGAATGTCCTCGGAGGCCAGCACCCCGTCGTTGATCGACACCGTCGCCGCGATATGTTCGAATGGGATGCCGTCGTGGTCAAGATCGATTTTCCCCTTCAACAGCGCCGGCACATTGAGGATCTTGAGGACCTTCGGCAGGACCCTGCCATGCACGATCTGTCCGCGCTCGATCCGCACCACCACCGGATCGAGACTGCGCAGGGTGCCGAGGAAGCGAGTTCCTTCCTGGAACGTGCCTTGCATTTTTCCCGTCACCGATAGCAGGCCTCTCAGGATCTCCTCTTCCGGCTCGAACAGCGAGACGACACGCTGAACCGGCACCCCGTCGATCCGGAACATTCCCGTGAGATCCGCCTTAGAGGCACGCAAGTCCAGCAAGGCATCCCCCGCGATCGTCCCTTCCTTCGTGTCGCCGCTTACGCGGTCGATCTCGATCCGCCCCTCGCCCATCCGCAGGTGCCCGCTGACCTTCTCGACCAGGAGTTGCCGATACCGAGCCTGCGAGATGATCAGGCCCACGTCGGCATGACCGGCCTGTACCCACCGGCGCAAGCGATCGAGCAGCGGCTCGCCTGCTTCGGCCTCCCCTCCATCGGCCTTGTCCGTTTGCGACAGCAGCCGCCAGAGATCCAGCTTCGACGACTCGATCGTGAGCACCATATCGGGTTCGCGCATCCAACGCTTGATGTACCCCCTCACCCGCAGGTCGCTTTCGCGGATTCTGAAGGCCAGCCGCTCGATGTTGATTTCCTGTCCCGCCAATTGCATCCGCAGCCCGACATCCTGGAGCGCATCCTTCATCCGTTCGTCCTGGATCACGCCGTTTCTCAGCTCCACCCACCCGTAGAAGCGGGACGAGGCCCAATCCGGCCACCGCCCCTTGGCATCCACCGACACCTTTAACACCCCTTCCTTGAGGGAACCGGCCGAAAACCCGCTCTCCAGCCTCGCAACCGAGACCGGCCCCGCCGCCAGATGAGCGTTGAACCGATGGGGAGGCTTCAAACCGATCTTGGCCCTCCCATCCAAACGCACGAACGGCAACCGGACATCGAGCCGGGAGAACGTGAGTCCGTCCCGGCCTGAGAAGCTCCCCGCAAATTTGACGGTGGTCTCGACGCCGACTGGTTTGTCAATCACGGGAGCTACGGCCAATGTCGCCTGATCTAATTCGACCATTCCCTTGAATCGAGGAGCCGACCAAAGACCCTGGATGGTCACCATCGCGCGGAGAGGTCCCTTCAAGACAAATCCCGTATAGGCCGACGGGTCGACGCCGACAAACGGGAGGAGTTCCTCACCCTTCCCCTCCAAACGAACCGAGATATCATGCAGCCTTGAGAGTGGCTCCAATTCCACCGCACCCTTTGTCTCGAAGCGGAGCGGCCCGACCACGCCGTTGAATTGCCGCACTTCGGCGGCACGCGGCGTCACAATCACATGAGCATCGATCTGCTCGATCGCCTGCGGTAACTCGGTGGTTCGAACTTCGACCCCATGCCCGGAAATCTCGGCCCTCACTAGCGCCACCTTGGGCTCCGGCGTGAGCCCTCCCGCCAGACGAACCGACAGCCGGAGCGGTCCCGCCGCATCGTCAATCCTCTCCCGCAGCACCCGTTGCACCTCAGATTCGCCCGTTTGCCGCATGAGCCGGAGAAGATCGCCGGCCTGAACCTCACCTGTCACCTCCAGATCCAACGTCGGCGCCACCTGTGCATGGGACAATTTCAATGTGCCGTTGGAGATTCGGATCGGCCCGTAGGCGCCCTTTACCTCCATGAATTGAATGGTGTGGGAATCAAAAAAGATCGTGCCGGACAGATCCCGAGCCGGGATGCGGTCCGTTCCGAGCACGACATGCCCCTGAGACAATTTCACGATCCCTTTCCACTCATCCGCCTGAGCTTCGCCGACCCGCCCGCTCACGCTGGCCTTCACCACCTCGAACAGTCCGGCCCCCTCGTGGCGGGCCAACATCGCCCTGACCTCCGGATCGACCCAGAGGGCGGGAACATGCTGGACAAGGGTTTCAAAACTGAACGGTGAAGAGGAGAGCGTCGCCGTGTAGCGCGGACTCTCGGTCCCAAGTCCTTGAATCCCCCCATGCCCTTGGACGGTTAACCAATCCAGCCGCAATTCGAGATAAGAGAGGCTGAGGTCATAGCCGCCTGTCCCCGGGGCGAGGGTGACATGGGAGGTCAGATCCGTCACTCCATCAAGGTCTTGACGCGTTGAACCCGCTCCCAGCCATCGGCTCCACTCCCTGGTCGCCATCCCGTGAACCTCGACCCTTCCCGTAAAAGACAGCCGAGTTGCTTGAGGGATGTCTTGGCTGGGAAGCACGGTCTTCGCTTGATCAAGACTCGTGATCGCTCCGGTCACGCTCAAGGTCGAAACAGCTCCGCCCGACTCGATCCGCCCGCCCAAGAAAAGCTCGATGCGCTGCAGTACGGCGGACCTCACGGACGAGAAATGAATCTCCGTCATCTGAAGCGAATCAGGAGCCCGTCCTTCCCGCTCCACGACCAGCAGGATCTCGCCCCCGCGGCATTCTACGACCGGTGGCAGGTCCGCGAGACGGTCTTCCAGTTTCTGATCCGGCTCCGGAACGGCATCGGCTTGGCCCTCGAACGGAAGGTGCCAGCGTCCGCCGGAATCCCGACGTATCGTCAGGCGCGGGTCCACCACCAGCACCTTGGCCAACGAGAATTCCCTCCGCAGCAAGGGGCGGAGCGCCAACACCACCTCTACGCGTTGCGCGCGGAAGACCGGCTCCTGCCGAACCGGATCGCGCATGACGACATCAAGCAGTTGCGCCCTTGGGCGCGGGACGAGGCGGATATGCAGGTCTCCGGCTTCGAGTCCGGTCTCGCCCGCCAACAGTTGCGCAAGCGCCCCTCGCACCGGCGCGAGATTCAACAAGGCCTGAACCGCAGGGCCAAGAAGAATGAAGCAAGCAAGAATGAGAAACCAGCGGGGGATGCCGAGGGGAGGACGGCGGTTGCGCTCCATATGACTTAGGCAGATGGGACCTGGCTCACGTAGACGGCTGAGAAAGGTCACCGGGCGACGGTATCGGTGTCTTTCGACGCCTCGACCACCAGCCCGGCCGGAATGGGGCCGGCAGGCCTTTCACCATCCTGTTACGCGCCATGAACGCCTCGTTCCGATGTCAGCAGACCCGACCCCAGTGCAAATCGGACCAGTTCGGCGCGGGTCCGTAGGCCCAGCTTCTCCAGCACTCGCGCCCGATAGGTCTCGATCGATTTGACGCTGATCCCCAACGATTCGGCGATCTGGCTATTGGTAAACCCCTGTGCCACGCGGCTTAATACCTCGCGCTCCCGTCCGCTGAGCCGGCGTATGGGATCGGCCGGCCGGGACTCCGACTCCTGGCGATACTCCTCCATCACCTCACTTCGCACGGCTTGGGCTTCAAAAGCCAGATCGACAAAGGTCCGCCCCTGCGCAACTGCCCGAATCGCGGTCAACAGTTCCGTATCAGCCACGCTTTTCGCCACATACCCGGAGGCACCGGCCGCCAGCGCCATGCGGACGTACGAGGCGTCGGTGTGCATGCTCAGCACGAGCACTTTAGTTCCCACGCTGGAACTGCGGACCTTGGAAATCGCCTCGAGTCCCGAATGTTCCCCCATCGACAGGTCCATCACCACAAGATCGGGGGCCGTTGTTTGAACGCTGCGGACGGCCTCGGCGCCGTTCCCGGCTTCCCCCGCGACTTCCATATCCGACTGGGCGTTCAACAGCATCGCGAGGCCGGCCCGCAACACGGCATGGTCATCCGCCAGCAATACCCGAATGGTCATGGAGCGCCCTCCTTTACCGGTATCCACACATAGATAGTGGTCCCTTTCCCGGGAGACGATTCGATCTCCACCGTTCCATTCAGCAGGCTCGCCCGTTCACGCATGCCCGGAATGCCGAGCCCGGAAGGACCGCCGGAAACAGTTCCTTCCCCCTCAAACCCACATCCGTCATCCTCGATGATCGTAGTCACGACCGAATCGCCCCGATGCAGCACGACGCTGACATGTCTGGCGGCTGCATGCTTGGCGGCGTTGGTCATCGCTTCCTGAATAATCCGGTACAACGCCGTCTCCACCACGTTCGGCAACCGGCTGTGCTTCTCTCCCATGAACTGGACGTCGGCTTCGATCCCGTAAGACCGGATATAGTCCCAGACATATTGCCGCAAAGCCTCTTCCAAGCCCAGATCGTCGAGCACGCTGGGCCTGAGCCCCCTGGCGATGCGGCGTACTTCCTCCACGGCGTCTGTGGCCACCTGCCGGAGTCTGCGGGCCTGAGGCACCAGCAGCTCCGGCCGGGTCCCGTCTTCGAGCGAGCGCAGTCCCACCGCCAGACCCGTCAGAATCTGGCCGATCCCGTCATGCAGCTCCCGGGCAACGTGCCGGCGTTCCTCCTCCTGGACGACCATGATCTTGTTGAGCAGCCGGGTCCTGATCGCCTCGGCTCGTTTGCGCTCTGAGATATTCTTGATCATGCCCAACGCGTACCCGGGTTTCCCGTTCCCCTCGCGCAGCACGGCGACAGTCAGATGGCCCCAGACCACGCCGCCGCTCTTGGTGAGATACCGTTTTTCAATCTGATACGACCGCCGTATCCCTTCAAAAACCTCCTGCGCGAGCCGCAGGTCATGCTCCAGATCGTCCGGATGGGTGATCTCGCTGAAGGTTTTCACCGTCAGCTCGGATTCGGCGTATCCGACCATGCTGCACAAGGCCCCATTGACTCTCAGAAAGCGTCCGTCCGTTCCCACAATACCCATCCCGATCGGGGCCTCGTCGAACACCTTCCGGAACCGTTCCTCGCTTTCCGTGAGGCGATCCAGCAGGCGCTTCGATTCCGTGACATCGTTGACCACGGTCAACCTGGCTCGCCGCCCCGCATAGTCGAGCGAATAGAGACCCAGCTCGACGTCAATCAACGACCCATCCTTCTTGCGGTGGCGCCAAACGCCTTCCGCGCGGGGAGTATCCTTCACAGTCTGTAAGGCCTGCAACAATCGGGGAATATCCTCGGGAGGGCGGATATCCTTGATCGTCATGGCCAGGAACTCCTCCCGCGAGTACCCGTAGTGGCGGACGGCGGTCTCATTCACGTCCAGGAACTGAAGGGTCTCCAGGTCCACAACCCACATCGGATAGGGCGCATGTTCAAAGAGCATACGGTATTCTTCCCGGCTCTCGGCCAACAACCGCTCCGCTTCAGTCCGCTGTGCCAATTCGGCCTGGAGCGCCTCGATGGCATGGGACAGTTCGGCCGTGCGCTGCCGGACCATGGATTCCAACTCGGCATGAGACTGTTGCAGCGCCTGATGGGCTTCGCGCCTGGTCACCCCGAGTTCCAACGTGATCCACATCACGACCGTGGCAAAAAACCGGTTGGCCAGATCAACCCACAGCAGCGTGCCAGGGGCGGACAGGCCCGCCCCCAAGACGGTGAAGATCGTGCAGCCGCAGGTCATGAGGACCGGAAATCCACGCCTGCGGGACCAGAGGGAGAAATAGATGGCACCGCTGTAGAGGAATTCCGGGGCCGCCCCTCTCGGCAATTCCACATCCAGCGCAAAGATCGCCAGCACCAACGCGATCAGCAAACCTTCAAGCGCGCGGCCGGCCTGCGCAGTCTGTTCCCACTCATGCCAAAAGGCCTCGGCCCAGCGGCGCAGGAGCGAGGTGTGCTGAAGGTCGTCGGTCACGCCCCGTCCGCTACGGCGCTCCACGTGATCCGTAGCGAAACCCCGATCTATCATAGGTGGCTCCGATATCCCATCGTAGGGTGGGACCTGAGGCTATGCAAGTAGATGGATCGGCGGTCGTGCGCGGCCATTTCTCAATCTGGCAATTCATTTGGGGAATGGGACTTCCGCAGGTAAGATTGAACACGCATCGCCCCAGAGGCGGCGAGCCTCCGATTTCGGGCTTCGCGCCGCGCCGCAGAGCCGTTCTCGACCAGCATAGGACCAAAGCGCACCCCATGCCGATCATGATCTCCGTTGCCTCGGGTAAAGGCGGGGTTGGAAAGAGCGTCATTGCCGCCAATCTCTCCCTGTTGCTGGCCAAGAAGGGGAAGCAGGTGGTGTTGGCCGACCTGGACGTGGGGGGCGCCGATGCGCATGTCTTGTTCGGGCTCTTTCACCCTGCCGCGACACTGACGGATTTTCTGAACAAGCACGTCGCACGATTGGACGAGGTGGCCCAACCGGTGACGATCCATCCGGCCCTGAAACTGATCGCCGGAACCGGCGACACGCTGGCCACGGCGAACATGCCCTATGCGCGCAAGAAGCGATTGATCCGCCACTTTCAGGATCTTCAGGCCGACGTGGTCGTGATCGACATCGGAGCGGGAACCGGCTTTCACGCCCTCGACTTCTTCCTGATGGCCGACCTCCATCTGGCGGTGGCCACGCCGGACCCCACCTCGGTGTTGGACCTCTACCGGTTCATCAAGCTCGCCGCGATCCGCCGGGTGCTGTCTCACTTTCTGGCCCGCGATCCGATGGCGGAGGCGTTGTCCGAGCGGGACTTCAACAGCGTGCAGGAGGTGCTGGACGCGGCCGGCCAGACCGACGAAGCCGGGCGGGTCGCCGCGGAAGCGGCCTTGTCCACCTTTCGGCCCGGCTTGATCATCAACCGCACCGTTCGCCACACCCACGTCAACATCCTGCATCTGCGCAAGCTCCTTCGCGACTACGTCGGCGGGGACTTGACCTTGATTGGAGAGATTCCCGAAGACCAGGCCATGGAGCGGGCCGTCCGCGGCTATCTCCCGGTCGCGGAAGCCTTTCCACAGTCCCCCGCCGCCAGGGCGCTCGAACGGATCACCGAGAACCTGCTGCCCCTTCTGGCATCCCAACCGGTCCTCCAGCCTGTTCCTCAAGTTGCGTAAGACCTTCAGGATCATCCCGACCGCCATCGAACTGTCTTCGTATCCATCTCGTGATCCTCATTTGACTTGGCCGGCGGCAATCTTTAAGAATGGCCCCCATGCCGGCACGGATTGTCATCGAACGGCTGGAGTTCCAAGCTTCTTGCGGCGTCACCGACCAGGAGCGCCGCATTCCGCAACCCATCGCGGTGGATGTGGAATTGGAGGGCCGACCCGACAAGGCCGGCGAGGCCGCAATTACCGACGACCTGCGCCGCACGATCGACTATGCCCAGGTGGCGGAGCGGCTGGTCCAGGTCGGCACCGGCGCTCCGTGCCACCTCCTTGAGACCATGGCCGAGCGCATGCTCGCGACCCTGTTTGCGGAGTTTCCGGTCGAGGCGGCGTACCTGTGGGTGCGCAAGGTCCATCCGCCGGTCAAGTCCGTGCAGGGTTCGGTCGGTGTTCAGCTCAAACGAACGAGGCAGGCCCATATGAATCAGCGACAAGATCCGCTTCCGGCACGGTTCCTGATCGAACAACTCCACCGCCTTCCGCGCGGCCGCGCGCTCGATGTGGCGAGCGGCGCGGGGCGGAATGCCATGTACCTGGCGGCCAACGGATTCCAGGTCGACTGTATCGATCGGGACGAGCAGGCGCTGATCGCGCTCAATACGATGGCGCAGGAGCGGCATCTGGCGACGCTGTCAACCAAGACTATCGATCTGGAAACCGACCCGGTCCATATTCCGGACCTGGGGACCGAGCAATATGATGTCGTGTTGGTGTTCTTCTATCTGTATCGCCCGCTGTTTCCGCGCCTGATTCAGGCGCTCAAACCGGGCGGGATGCTCGTCTACGAGACGTTCACGGTCGCGAACCATCTCAAGCACCAGCATCCGCGGCGCCGGGAATTTTGTCTCGAACCGAACGAGTTGATCCGCCTCATCCACCCCCTGCATATCCTGTGTTACGATGAAGGCGAGCACGCGGGCAGCGACGGCGCCGCCCCCCTCTGGACGGCGCAGCTTCTCGCACAAAAGGTCTGACGAAGCGATCCGCATGAGCGACCGGGCCCGCCGCATCGATCTCCATCTGCACACGACCCATTCGGACGGCAGCCTGCCGCCGGCCGCCGTGCTGGCCCTGGCCCACGAGGCCAATGTCACCGCGCTCGCGATCACCGACCATGACATTACGTCCGGCCTGCCCGAGGCGATGAAGGCGGGAGCCGACTACGGCATCGAAGTCATCCCCGGCATCGAAATCAGCTCCCGCTATCTCGACACGGAACTGCACATTCTGGGGTACTTCCTCGACTGGCGGGACCCGCTGTTGAACGAGCGGCTGATCCGCCTGCGCGCGGGCCGCCACCAACGGAATCCTCAGATCATCCGGAAATTGCAGGAACTCGGGCTGGCCATTACCTATGACGAGGTGCAGCAACTCGCCGGGACGGAATCGGTCGGGCGCCCGCACATTGCGCGGGTGTTGATGGCGAAGGGCTATGTCTCCTCGGCCAAGGAAGCCTTCGACCGCTACCTCGCGAACGGCGGACCGGCGTTCGTGCCCCGCGATCTGCCTGACCCCACAACGGCGATCCAATGGATTCGCGAAGCCCAAGGGGTCCCGGTCCTGGCCCATCCCACCTGGGTGCCCGCGACCGGCGCGGCGCTGGTCTCTTTATGCGAGGAGCTGAAGGAAGCGGGCCTTGGCGGGATCGAAGCCCACTACAGCACGCATAAGCCCAAGCAGACCGCCGAATATCTGCAACTCGCGCAACGCCTGGATCTATTGGTGACCGGCGGGAGCGATTTTCACGGGCTCACGAAACCGGACATCGATGTCGGCACGGGCCGAGGGGATCTCAAGGTGCCGGAGAAGCTGTTGGAGCCGCTGAGGCGCGCGGCCGAGGTGGCGGGCTGACCGTCGGGAACCCTGTCTGTAAGGAGCGGCATCGACCATGAGGCCGGCTCTGGCAGGACGATCATACATCATCGTGATTGCCGTCACGATGGCGCTGAGCCTCGCGCCCTGGCCCGATGCAGCGGCTGATGTCACGGTGTTTCGAGGCCAGGACGGAACCAGCGGAACGATCACGGATCTGGGAAGCGGGACGGGGCTCTACTCGGATCCGCACGGTACGTTTGGGCCGGTTCAGGAGCGTGGCGATTCTCCATCGACGCTCACTCTACCCCCGGGTCAACCAGCCCAGGGGGCCAAAACGCCATTCGGGATGCCGCTTCCTCCTTCGAACCTCACGCCCGCTCCCGTACTCCCCTTTCAACCCCATGCCCCTCTGATGCCGGGACCAGGATCATCAACCCCGTCGGTTCCCTTTGCGCCGGGCGTGAATCCTGGCGGGCCTGGCGGTAGCTTTCGCGGACGCTGAGCCCCTGACGGGATTCCTCCTTCTTACAATTTCTCTGCCTGTTGGCCAAGCACCTTCACCTGTTCCGGAGAGAGCGTTTCGACTGGCCGGCAATCACCGTCCAGGATCATCACCTGTCCCTCGCGCGAGACCTCGGCGGAAAAGAGTTCCTGTCCGTTTTGATCGACCAGCTTCAGACGTCCGCCCTCCTCGATCACCCTGCCGGTTTTGACGACCAGCCCATCCCGCCGGTATTCGACCCGTTTCGACGGCCCGTCCGAGACCAACACCACTTCCGTTCGCAGATCGCCGACCCGGACCGTCTTCGTGCCGTTGGACGGTGACGACTGGCTGACTTTCACCGGATTCTGGCCGGTCCAGAATTCGACGGAATTGAAAATGAACGCGTCAGCCAAGGTGGAGAGTTGGTAGACCGGAATGATGACCAGCGCGAGGAAGATGATCTCCTTCATCCATTTCTCGTTGACCTCCCCGCTCCCCTTGACGTTGCCGTTCCATTTATAGACGCTGCGCGTCAGGTTGAAGGGGCCGTAACAGGCGCTGGTCGTCGCCAGCAAAGCGGCCAGGACCATTCCCGAGACAATCGAGCGATGCGGACCAAACAGTTTCATCGGTGTTTCCTCCTTACAGGGTCCTGTAGAACATGTGCTTGAATCTTAGCAACTCCTCGGGCAGGCGCCAGCAATTCATCCTTTCCACGTTCTGACAGTGTCTCGTCGAAAACCGCCCGAATCGTTGACTCTGCTCCTCCCTCCGTTAGACTGGGACTGTTCCCTATGTCAACGACTCACGGCACAGTGTCCTGGGGCTGGGTCGGCTTCTGCGCGATAGCCGGCGCGGTGTCACTGATCGGCGGCTCCGTTCTCAGCCGCCACCCGCTGCTGCATGACCTGCGGATCGGCCAGTCCGACTTTACGGCCGGAGCCTCAAGCCTGCTGCTCGGCAACACCCTAGTTGTCTTCTGGACCTTCCTGCTTGCCCGCCACATCGTCGGCACTCGTCCGGACGATGGACGAGGAGGGACATGGGCGCGGACGATCGTGCCGCCCGCCGTCTTGCTGGGAGGATTCCTGCTGGCCGCACCGTCCATCCGTCGTGCGATCGGAACGGCTGCCGGCGCACAGGCCCATGTCCCTCTCCTGTTCGTGTTTAGCGGGGTCCTGGTCGGTAGTGGGCTGTGGTTCACCCTGGCCTGGCTCAGCCGCCTCGATTCCCTCCACCACCTCCTTGGAGATCGCTTCCAAGGCACCAGCATGCCGAATGCGGACCAACAGGAAGAGGAAGCACCCTCGGTCACGGAACAGGCAGGCGAAGAGAGGACGCAGATCTTGTCCCATGCCCGCCGGTCCCCTGCACCGGCTCCACCCCTGTCCCGCTCCGGCGCCGGTCTCATCGGATTGTCGCTGGGGCGCTACCGGGTGCTGAAGGAAATCGGCCGAGGATCGATGGGGACGGTCTACCTTGGCAAGGACCCCACCATTCAGAGATTCGTGGCCATCAAGACCGTGCGGCTGGATGGGGCGGAAGATGCGGAGGAGGCCGATGCCGTGAAGGCCCGGTTTTTTCGCGAAGCCGAATCCACCGGCCGGCTGTCCCATCCGAATATCGTGACGATTTACGACGCCGGCGAGCAGGACGGTCTGGGGTTCATCGCGATGGAATATCTGGAAGGGACAACCTTGCGGCCCTACGGCCGTGCTCAAAACCAGTTGCCGCTCGCCGCCGTGCTGGACACCGTGGCCACCGTGGCCGACGCGCTCGACTATGCCCACCGTCAAGGCGTGGTGCACCGCGACATCAAGCCCGCCAATATCATGCTGACTTCCGACAGCCGTGTGAAGGTCATGGATTTCGGGATCGCCACGGTGACGAATTCGATCAAGACCCGTTCCATGGCCGTCCTGGGCACCCCCTCCTACATATCCCCGGAACAGGTGGCCGGCCGAAAAGCCGACGGCCGCGCCGACATTTTCTCGTTGGGAGTGGTGCTGTTCGAGTTGCTGGCGGGACGCAGGCCCTTCGAAGCCGACGACGTGACGACGTTGCTCTATCGGATTGCGCGCGAACCGCACCGGCGTCTGGCCGACGACCGGCCCTCGCTGCCGTCCGAACTGTACCGTATCGTGGATTGCGCGCTCCAGAAAGACCCGGCCCATCGCTTCGCGAAGGCCGGCGACCTGAGCCGATCATTGCGCGACTGCCTGCGCGCCATGGCAGCCTGACACCATGACTCCTCCCTTTTCAATCTCCGTCGCAGCCCTGACGGACCCCGGACTCATTCTGGAGCGAAACGAAGACGCCTATGCGATCGAGACGTCGCTTGGGTGTTACCTGGTCTGCGACGGCCTGGGTGGCCACGCGGCCGGCGACATCGCGAGCCGCCTCGCCGCGGACAGCATCTGCTCCTACCTTCGCGACGCTCCAGACGGGCCAGGGTCGGCCGCTGATGCTCCATCCGACGAGTCCGTTTCCCCGGTCACGAACCGGTTGGGCGGGGCGATCCGTTATGCCAACCGCGTGATTCATTGTGAAGCGCGGCAACGGCTGGCCTGCGCGGGCATGGGCACGACGGTCGTTGCCGTTGTGATTCACGATCAGGTTGCCTCCATCGCCCACGTGGGCGACAGCCGGTTGTACCTGGTGCGCGACCGGCGCCTCGACTGCCTGACCAGGGACCATTCGGCGGAGATCGAACGGACTCGCTTGGACTCGTCTGGCAGCGGCACGATCGAGGGCTCCCGCCGGACATCCGTTCTGACCCGCGCGGTGGGGATCGCCAACTCCGTCGAGGTGGAATTGTCCGAGATCCCGTTGATGCCGGGCGACGTGCTGCTGCTCTGCTCGGACGGTCTGACCCGTGAGGTCATGCCGGACGCCATCTTGGAAACCATGATCGATCGGAAAACCCCGCAGCCGATCGCCGAACGCCTCCTGTCGCTCGCCAAAACCGCTGGAGGACGCGACAACATCACCGTCATTGTTCTGGCCATCCAGGCGGCAACAACGCCAACCCTATGGGATCGCATCCGCCGGCATGTCCGCCGCCATCCACTATCCATGACGATCAGCAAGGAGAATTCCCATGCCTGAGGTCATTGCCTCCCATGCCAAACTGTTGTTGAAGTCGAAGGATGCCGCGATGCAAGAGATCGACATCGCCAAGCCGACCTTCGCCATCGGACGAAAACCCGACAACGATCTGGTCCTGGACGATCCCGCGGTTTCCGGACACCACGCCCGTATCGTGAAAATTCAGGCCGCCTACTTTCTTGAGGATTTGAAGAGCACGAACGGCACCCTCTTGAACTCAAGGGCCGTGGACCGCCGCCAATTGCAGGACGCGGACGTCATCGCGATCGGTCATGCTCGATTGGTATTCCGGGATCAGAGCGCCGTTCCGCTGCAGGCGTCATCCTCCGGCGAGATGGGCGCGATGGACCTGGACAAGACGATGGTCCTGACCGGCAAGGCACATCGGGGACCGGCTGCAGCCTCTCCTGCGGCCAAGGTCGAAGTGCTCTCGGGCCGGACCGACCGGACGGAATATCACTTGACGAAACTCGTGACCGTGATCGGCTCCCAGGAGGACGCCACGATCCGCTTGACCGGATGGTTTGCCCCCAAAGTCGCGGCCATGATCGCCAGGCGGAAAGAAACCTGGACCCTCATTCCGCCCAATCACGGCAAGAAGGTGCTGTTGAACCAGGCTCAGGTGACGACGCAGGTGGAATTGAAGGACGGGGATCAAATCGATTTGGCCGGAGTCTCGTTGCGAATTCTCGTCACATCGAAAAAAGCCGCGTAACCCGGCTGGCTGTCGTCAGTCCAGCACGCGCTGCTGGATCAGCACCTCCGTGCATGTGGAGGATAGCTCCTCCGCGTGAGTCCGCAGACAGTGCAAGATGGGTCCGCCGCGCAGGGGCGCCTGCGGACACACCTTCCGGATATCGGCTCGGCAGGACGCGAGGACGGCGCGGGCTCCGTCTGGAGAACGCCCCTCCTGGTCGCCAGGACGGCGCTGGCACGCGGCGGGCAGCCAACTCCCGTACATGCGAAGACAATCTCGGAATCGCCCGCTTCCCGGTTCCACCTCGCCACAGAGCTTTCTGACTTCCTCGGCGCAGTTCAACTCCGGCTCCCGTTCGAGTGAGAGAACCGGCTGGTCGCGTGGGAAAGCCGGCGATCCGGTCGCGTCCCGCGACACGGCGGGCGTGCCGCCTGGCGGCTGCCCTCTCTCAGGACCCGGCCGCGATTCCGGCGCCATGATGAGGGATGGGCGGGACTCGAAACCGGTCTCCAACCTGGTTCCGGTCCAGGCGCTGAAGAGAGTTTTCGGCAGGTTGACCCAGATCAACGACCAGACGAACCCCAGCACGCAACACGTGACCAATTTGGCCGGCCACGACGATCGCCCGGGGCGAGGATCAGGCATGGGAGGCACTCCATCTCATGACCGGTCGCGCGAATGCCGGCGCGGCGAGCGGCCGCGCGTCAATTGTCCGGCGTTTCGACGATGTGGTTCTCGAACTTGGTGCAGCCTTCGGCGAGCAGGCGGTTCGTCAACATTTCGCCAGGCCATTCGATCGGAAGATCGGCTGTGAAGACCCACACGTCCGGCGAGGTCCAGACCGGCCCATGGTCTTCAGGCAGATCGGGATCGAACAGGTCGGTCCAGATGGGCATGTACACCCCGTTGCCGCATTGCGTGTGGAGATGGACGATGGTGCGGGCGCGCACGGCCGGATCCAATTCGCGCCAGACCGCCGCGGTTTCATCGGCCAACCGGTGCAGGCGGACGGCGTTTTGCGCGTCGTAGAGCGCATAGGCGGCGTAGACCGGCGCTTCGATCATATGAGGCGCCTGCGCCAATTCGGCGCATTGTTCCATCAAGCCGGCCAACAGCGCGCGCCGATCCTGTTCTTCCATCCCCTCGGGCAGCCCCGGCTCCGTCGCTCCGATCAACTCGAACATGAGAAACGCGGTATTTTCGACGGGAGGATGGAGCCGCGCCGCCACCGGCTGCGGCCGCTGTGATTCCGCCAACAGCGACAAATGATCATGGATCGTTTGCAGGCTGAGCAGGTCCAGCGTCGCATCGGTCAATAAGCGAGGCTCGACCGTGATGACCGTGCCGGGCGGCACGCGCAAATACTGGTGCAGCAGGTTCGCCGTCGCGACCGGATCGACCTTTAAGCCGAGCGGCAACGCGAGGTTGGCCTGCAACGGCAACGCCAGGGCGCCCATGATCGCATAGGACGGTTTCTCGTCCGGATCGTGGACCTCCATCATCACCGAACAGGCCGCTTCCGCCAGCAGGTCGAACAACCATTCGGCCATCTCTTCGTCCAGCGCGGCCATGACCATGAGCAGTTCCTGCTCCCGCCCCTGGTCCAAGAACGCCTGGAGCGTATCGACGGCCGCATCGTTGTCCCCGTGATCGTGCCGGCGGGCGTTGATGAGGTGAATCAGGTCCCGCGTGAGGGGATCGGGACGGGTCCAACTGAACATGTGGTGCTCCTTCGAATGTCGCGCCGGCTCGCGCGGACTTGCGAACCGGCCGAGATCATGTTGCCAAAGATTGAATGGAGAGGCAAGCTTCTCAAAGTTTCATCATCGACGCATCCGACCTCATCCGGTCATGGTTACTCCCCGATGATCTTGATCAGGACGCGTTTTTTGCGCCGCCCGTCGAACTCGCCGTAGAAGATCTGTTCCCAGGGACCGAAGTCCAATCGCCCGTTGGTCAGCGCCACGACCACTTCCCGCCCCATGAGTTGGCGTTTGATGTGGGCGTCGCCGTTGTCTTCTCCCGTCAGATTATGGCGATAGGAGCCGGTCTGAGGAGCCTGCCGTTCGAGAAACTCGTCGTAGTCCTGAAGCAGGCCCGGCTCGTCGTCATTGATGTAGACGCTCGCGGTGATGTGCATGGCATTGACGAGGACGAACCCTTCCCGGATGCCGCTCTTCCGCACCGCCCCCTCCACCTGCGGCGTGATGTTCAGATAGGCGCGGCGAGTCGACGTTTCGAACGAGAGTTCTTCCCGATAGTGTTTCATGGGGGCGACGGACGATCCGTTGCACGATGATGCCTCACGCTCCGCCGGAGTTGCAAGCCCGCCGCCGACGACGCGGCTTCGGAAGACAGACGGATGATCGGGTCACGGTCGAATGAGGCTCGGCTCGCAATCGGATGGTGGTCGGACGCATGGCCGTCACCGCCTTGCTGGCACTGACGCCTTGCATCGCATATAATTGCAGGACAAGCCCACTCTCGACAGGATCACCCGTGCCCACTCCTCGACCGACAGTTCCCCAACTCTCTCGCAATGCGCTGACCGTCTTGGAGCGGCGTTATCTCATGAAGAACACGCAGGGGCGTCTCGTCGAAACACCGGCCCAGATGTTCCATCGCGTGGCCGCCAATATCGCCGAGGCGGAACGGGGTTACCGCAAGCGGGTGCCGCCCGCCCGCCTGGCCCGCTCGTTTTATGACATGATGGCGAAACTGGAGTTCCTGCCGAACTCCCCGACACTCATGAACGCCGGGGGCCGGTTGCAGCAACTCTCCGCCTGCTTCGTGCTCCCCGTCGAGGATTCGCTCGAATCGATCTACGAGACCCTCAAGCATCAGGCGCTGATCCATCAATCCGGCGGCGGCACCGGCTTCTCGTTCAGCCGGCTGCGGCCGAAGGACGACGTCGTCGCGACAACTCACGGCATCGCCTCCGGTCCGGTGTCCTTCATGCGGATCTTCAACACCTCCACCGACGTGATCAAGCAGGGAGGCACCCGCCGCGGCGCCAACATGGGGATTCTCCGCGTGGACCATCCCGACATCCTGGAATTCATCCAGGCCAAGCGGCATCCCCAGGAATTGACCAACTTCAACATCTCGGTCGGCGTCACGGATGCGTTCATGCAGGCCGTCGCCCGCGGGCGCGACTATCCCTTGATCAATCCTCGGACCAACAAGGTCGTGCGCCGGGTTTCCGCGCAGATGGTCTTCGATGCGCTCATCGAAGCGGCCTGGACCAGCGGCGAACCGGGCATCATCTTCCTCGACCAGATCAACCGGACCCAACCGACGCCGGCCGTCGGCGAGATCGAAGCCACCAATCCCTGCGGCGAGCAGCCGCTATTGCCTTACGAATCCTGCGTGTTGGGCTCGATCAACCTGTCGAAGTTCGTCGCGGGGCCGGAACAGACGCGGCATATCGAGTACGAGCGGCTGGCCGAGACGATCAGGCTGGCCGTGCGGTTTCTCGACAACGTCATCGACATGACCCGGTTCCCGCTGGAGGCGATTGCGGAGGTGACAACGCGCAATCGCAAGATCGGCCTGGGCGTCATGGGCTTCGCGGACCTGTTGATCTTGCTGAACATCCCCTACGACAGCGAAGAGGCCTTGAAACTCGGCGAATCGCTGATGCGGTTCGTCCGCGAACATGCGCATCAAGCCTCGGCCGACCTGGCGCGGGCGCGGGGCGTGTTTCCCAACTACGCCAAAAGCCGCCTGAAAGAGAGCGGGGAACGCCGCCGCAACGCGACCGTGACGACCATTGCCCCGACCGGGACCATCAGCATCATCGCCGACTGCTCCGCCGGCATCGAGCCGCTCTACGGCGTGAGCTTCGTCCGAACCGTGATGGACGACGTGCGCTTGGCCACCGTGCATCCCGAGTTCCTGCGCCTGGCGCGCCGCCACGGCATTGCGACCGACGCCTTGATCCGGGAGGTGTCCCAACAGGAATCGATTCAGCACCTGACGGAGATTCCGCCGGACCTGCGCCGGTTGTTCGTGACCGCCCACGATGTCAGCCCGGAACATCATGTCAAAATGCAGGCGACGTTCCAGAAGTACAGCGACAGCGGCGTCTCCAAGACCATCAACCTCCCGGCCGGCGCCTCACAGGCCGATGTCGCCGCGGCGTTCCGCTTGGCTTATCACCTGGGTTGCAAGGGGCTGACCGTATTTCGAACCGGCAGCCGCGAGAAACAAGTACTTTCGTGCGCCAACATTCAATACTGCTGAGTCCGTGGAGCAGCGCCGAGCGTTCAATCGACAGAAAGCCGCTTGGGCTAACCCCGCACGATTTCAGCGGAAGTTTGACAGGGCCGGATGAGGGTGCTATCACAAGCAACGAAAGAGACTGCTCAGACCGCGTTTCACACAGCCCACGAGAGGTGATCCATGTTCGCTCATAGCGGGTGGTCAACTGGCGTCGCGCAATTTCCACAATGGAATCTCCTCTTTGCCCGAGCGCCCGAACCGGATTTGGAATTCGAAGAGGATGTGTTGGAAGAGGCGGAATCGGGATCGGGGCAGCCTTCCCCTGCGAACAAGCCGCCGAAGCGCAAGGGCAGCAGCCCGGTGATGTGGATCCTGCTGTTGCTGCTCCTGGGCGGCGGAGCCTATGTCGCGATGGACCCTGATATCGTCATGGATCTGCTCAATCCTCTCTTGGGAGAACCGGTCGCCACGCCGCCGCTCGCGCAAATTCCGCCGCCGAAGCCGGCCGCTCCCAAGCCTGCGCCCTCGTCCCCCGCGCCGGCTCCGACGGACTCGGCGCCGCCGGGACCGAGCGCCGTTCCCGCGCCTTCGCCGACCCCGGCCCCGGGACCGACCGCCGCCGCCAAACCGTTCATCGATCCGCAATTCAGCGAAGGCCAGCGCGTCACCATCGTCGGCACGGCCGGCCCGTTGATCCTGTCACAGGATCCGGCCGGACGGCAGCCCGGTCCGTCGGTCAAGCCGGGCAGCGCGTTGATCGTGCTGGACGGCGATCTCCAACCGACGGGGTGGGTCTACTCCGTGCGCACCGAGCAGGGAACCAAGGGATGGATTCCTGAAAAGATGCTGCGCCTCATGCCGTAACGGAACACTCGTCTCCCGCAACCCTGCGTAAGCCCCGATGCGCCGAGGCTGCCCGAAAGGCAGCCTCGGCTCCGTTATAAGTCCGGCGCCTCACCGACGATTCTTCCGCTTCAATCAGCCGATCCGCATTCGTCTTCTCTCTCGCCCGGACTCCTGTGCTATACTGCCGCTCTCATCGAGAGTCCAACCATGCTGCGCGCGATCATCTTTGACTTCGACGGCGTCATCGCCGATACCGAACCGCTGCACTTTCGAGCCTTCCAGCAGGTGTTGGAAGGGATCGGCCTCTCGCTCAGCGAGACCGACTACTACGCCAACTATTTGGGTTTCGACGACCGGGGCTGTTTCATGACGGCTCTCGCCGCCAACGGCCGCCCGACGCCGGCCGAGACGGTCCGTTCCTTGATGGAACGGAAGGCCGTCGCCTATTTGGAGGCGGTGCGCAACCATTTGGTGGTGCTGCCCGGGGTGCCCACATTCGTCCGGCAGGCCAGCCGGCAGTATCCGCTGGCCATCGCCTCGGGCGCGCTCCGGCCTGAAATCGAGTTGATTTTGCAGACGATCGGCTTGCGGGATTGTTTTCAACAGATCGCCAGCGCCGAGGACGTGGCCAGGGGAAAGCCGGACCCGGAGCCCTTCCTGCTGGCATTGGAGCTGTTGAACAAACCCGATGGGATCGCGACAACCGCTCCCATCAAGCCCGATGAATGTTTGGTGATCGAGGATTCCATTCCGGGCATCCGAAGCGGCAAGGCCGCTGGCATGAAGGTCCTGGCCGTGGCCAACACCCATGCGATCGGCGAATTGGACGAGGCAGACGCCATCACGCCCGGCTTGGATCAGGTTAACCTCCACGAGCTGAGCGGACGGCTGTGGGGGACAGGCTGAACCGTCACTCGTCGATGGTCAACCGTCATTCGCACATGACCGAGTGGATAAGGCTGCGTTGTCTCACCCTTGACGCTTGACGATTACCGGCCATGCGCATCGTCTCACTCCAGCCCGGCGCGACCGAGATCATCGCGGCCTTGGGACTGACCGATCACCTCGTGGCCGTGAGCCACGAGTGTGATCATCCCCCAACGATCGCCGGCCTGCCGGTGGTGACCGGACCGTTCACCGCCCCAACCACGGCCTCCTGCCGCGAGATCGACCGGACCGTCACGGAACGGCTGGCCGTGGGAGCCCCGCTGTTCGAGATCGATGCCGCCGCGTTGGCAACAGCCGGGCCGGATCTGCTGATCGTGCAAGACCTTTGTCACGTCTGCGGCATCACCCCCGAACACCTCGACCAGGCGCTCACCTGCTTGCCGGCCAAGCCGCAGGTGGTGACGGTGGGAGGGGTCACGTTGGAGGAGGTCTTTCTGGATATCCTGCAGATCGGCCAGGCAACCGGCCGGACGGAGGCGGCCGAGTCCCTGGTCGATGATCTGCGCAGTCGCTGCGAAAGGGTGCGGAATCGCCAATCGGCCCGTACGCGGCGACCCAAGGTCGTGTGTGTGGAATGGCTCGATCCATTCTATGTGGCGGGGCACTGGACTCCCGAGTTGGTCGCGTTGGCCGGAGGACGAGCCGTGCTGGGAACAGCCGGGGCGCCCTCTCGGAAAGTCTCGTGGGACGACATGGTTGCGGCGGAGCCGGACGTGCTGCTCGTGATGCCCTGTGGCTTCACGCTGGAGCGCACGGTCGAAGAACTCCGGTCCTCTTGCCCGGCCCTCCCCTGGGATCAGTTGCAGGCCGTGCGTCACGGGCTGGTGTTTGCGCTCGACGGCAACGCGCACTTCTCCAGGCCCGGTCCCCGGCTCGTCGATGGCTTAGAAATCCTGGAAGTTCTGCTGGCACATGAACGCCCCCCGGCATCCACGCCGCCAGGTGCGCAGCTCGTCACCTGGCTGCAAGACCATATCAAGGTGTAAGCCGTGACGCCGGCCGAGGCCCAAGCCTACTGCACGACGCTCACCAAACGGAGCGGCAGCAACTTCTACTACTCGTTCTTCTTTCTCCCGCGCGAGCGACGGGAGGCGATGTATACCGTCTATGCCTTCTGCAAGGAAGTGGACAGCGCCGTGGATGAACCGCCGGCCGGAAGCAACCCCCAGGAGGAGCTACGGCGGTGGCGGCAGGAACTGACCGCGGCGTACCAGGGCCAGCCCACCCATCCGGTGACGATCAGCCTGTCGGCACAGGCGAGGCTGTTCGACATTCCGCAGGAGTTGTGCGAGGAACTGATCAACGGGGTCGAGATGGACCTGAGCATGACCCGCTACCAGACCTTCACCGACCTCTACCAATATTGCTATCGGGTGGCGTCGGTGGTGGGCTTGATCTGTCTTCGCATCTTCGGCGCTCGATCGCCTAAAGCCACGGCCTATGCCATCGACCTCGGGCTCGCATTTCAATTGACGAACATCCTCCGCGACCTGGGCGTCGATGCGCGCAACGGCCGCATCTATCTGCCGCTGGAGGACTTGGCCCGGTTTGCGTACACGGAGGAAGATCTGCTCGCGGAGCGCATGACGCCGGCCTTCCATGCCTTGATGCGGTTTGAATGCGAGCGGGCTCGGGAGTTTTATGCCAAGGCCCGGCAGACCCTTGAGGAGTTGCCGGCATCGGATCGACAGCTCCTGACTGTCGCGGAAATCATGCGCGGGGTCTACAGCCGCATCCTCATGCGCATTGAATCGTCCAACTACCAGGTGTTCGGGCCGCGCATCCGTCTTTCGTCTCCTCACCGGCTGGGGGTCGCAGCGGCGATCTGGCTTCGGTCCCGACTTCGATCACGTCTCCTGTCCCAGGCCTCGGCATGACACGTCCTGCTTCGGTCCTCGTGCTCGGCGCCGGCCCGGCCGGATTGGCGGCGGCCTTTCGCCTGGGCCAACAGGGCCACTCGGTCACGCTGCTCGAAGAGCGCGACCGCCTCGGCGGAGGTCTCGTCGCGCCCGGAGAGGATCAGAGCCTCGTGGACGCGATCCCGCCCGTGATTTTCGGACACCAGTCCGCGACATTGCAGCTTCTCAAGGATCTCGGCACGCTCAAACATGCCCAATTCCGCACGCCGGGCCAGATCGAGTTCCGGACAAGGGATCATGGGGCCAAGCGGCTGCGCAACCTCTGGCTGCCCGCTCCGTTCCACAGCATCCTCGGCCTGGCCGCGTCGCGCGGCCTCACGCTCCGCGATCTCTGGCGGGCGCTCGTATTTCTCGAACGGACCTGGGAAGAGGATCCGGGGCTTCCACTGGATCTGGACAGCCGCCGCGCCGATCAATGGCTGACGGATATCCGGCAATCGGAGGAGGCTCAGGTCAACGTGTGGGCGCCGCTTTCCCGCTTTCTGTTGAGTAGCGAGCTGTCCTCGGCCTCGGCCGGCCTGCTGGTCGAAATGCTCCGGCGCAGCTTCTTGACCACCAGGGCCAACTCGCGCGTCGGCATCCCCGACCGGGATTGGTCCAGCCTGCTGATCAGGCCGGTCGTGGAGCAATACAAGAAACGGCAGGTGATCCTGCACACCGGCTGCCTGTTCGACCAGATTCAGGTGAAGGGCCAACTCGTGACCGGCGTGCGAGTGAAAGACCGGCGGGTATTGACCGCCGATTGGTACGTCGCAGCGGTGCCGCCTCGGCGCCTCTCCGACCTGTTGCCCGAGGGAGTCGTCACGCACTATGCGACTTTTCATCAACTGGGCAAGCTTGCCGACGCCGTCGGCCTCACCGTCCATCTCTGGCTGGAGGCGCCGAGCGAGACGCCTCGCCTGGCCCTGTTGGTCGGCCACACCTTCCATTGGCTCGTCATCCGTCGGGCGCCTGGATCAGAGAAGAACGCGCTCGTTTCGCTGGTCGCGACCGGCCGGGCCGATCTGATGCACCATTCCGACCAGGCGCTGGCGGACTTCGCGTGGACGGACGTCAAGACGGCGCTCCCCGAGCTGAGCCAGGCGCGCCTGGCCAAGGCGCAGGTCATCAAGCGGGAGCGAGCCTGCCTCATGGCCCGTCCCGGCGCCACCGCCTACCGGCCCGTGACGGAATCGCCCTTTTCCAACCTGTTGCTGGCCGGCGGCTGGACCGATACCGGCCTACCGGACTCGGTCGAGGGAGCCATCCTCAGCGCCGACCGCTGCGCGCAGGTGATTGCCGCGAGAGCGGCGGCATCCGAACGGAGCCAACGCACCGCCTGATTCGAAGGGATCAATCATGACGCGAGACACGAGGCGAGCATGGAGTCAGCGCACAGCCAGCCTGGGGCAATCGGACATTCGCGCCATGACCCAGGCCTGCGTCCAGATCAAGGGCATCAACATGGCGCAGGGCGTGTGCGATACGGGCGTGCCCCCGGTGGTCGCCCACGCCGTCCAACATGCGGTTGATCTCGGCTACAACATCTATACGAGGTTCGACGGGTTGCCTCAGTTACGCCAGGCCTTGGCGAGAAAGACGGCCCACTACAACGGCTTTTCCCCGGACCCCGAGACCGATATCACGGTGTCGGCGGGCGCGACCGGCGCGTTCCACTGCGCCTGCATGGCCCTGTTCGATCCCGGCGATGAAGTCATCGTGTTCGAACCCTACTATGCCTACCATCTGCATGCGCTGGCCTCGGTTGATGCGGTTCCGCGCATCGTCCCGACGCTCCCGCCCGACTGGGCCTTCGACCTCCGCGCGCTCGAGGAGGCCGTCACCGCTCGCACCAAGGCCATCGTGGTCAACACCCCGTCGAATCCCTCCGGCAAGGTCTTCAGCCGCGCCGAGCTGGAGCAGATCGGCCGGATCGCCATGGAACGGGATCTGTTCGTCATCACCGACGAGATCTATGAATACTTCCTGTACGACGGCCGCCCGCATGTGAGCCTGGCATCGCTGCCCGGCATGGCCGAGCGGACGATCACGATTTCCGGCTATTCGAAAACCTTTGCGATTACCGGCTGGCGGATCGGCCATACCATCGCCGCGCCGCGCTGGGCCCAAGCCATCGGGTCGATGAACGATCTGCTGTACGTCTGCGCGCCGGCCCCGCTGCAACATGCGGTGGCGACGGGGATCAATGAATTGCGGCAGGAGTTCTATGTCGAACTTGCGACCGAGTATCAGGCCAAGCGCGATCGGTTCTGCGAGGCGCTGCAACGGGCGGGCCTGCCCCCATCGGTTCCCCAAGGAGCCTATTATGTCCTGGCGGATGTCTCCCTTATACCGGGAAAGACCGGAAAAGAGCGGGCGATGTATGTGCTCGAAAAGACCGGCGTGGCCGGCGTGCCTGGCGAAGCCTTCTTTCAAGGCGAGACCGGCCATCGCTTCATCCGGTTCTGCTACGCCAAGACCGAGAAGGACCTCGCCGACGCCTGCGACCGTTTGGCCCGCCTCACCTAACAATTCTGGACCAAGTCCGTGTGATTCCCTCAACAGGCTGTTTCGTTTGCGGGACGGCGTTCGGGCAACCCACTGACGTCGTCTTTCCGGTTCTCCCTTCCTGCCAGGGGACCTTGCCCCCGCTTTTCCTTGCGAAGCCAATGGCTTAGCCCTTGCTCTCTATCAGCCAGGCCCACGACGGCGCACAACGGCACAGGCCTTGCTGAAGTCATCGCTACTTCACGAATGGAGGCCCGGTCATGTTGTGGACCTGGTGGTATGTTCTGCTGCTCCTCTTCCCATCCGCGATTCTCGTGATCCTGATGAAGGACGCGATGAAAGCGCTCCAAGGTGCAGCATGGGTGAAGAGGCGGAGGTTGTTCGGCAGGAACAGGGTCAACGCGGGAGGCTCCCGGCGCCGCTAGCGGATGGGGGACGGCTGCCTCCGCAGATAGCACAGATCCCGGAACGAATCGCCGCCTTGGTAGGAGGCGATCACCACGTATATATAGGGCGGCGAAGTTAGGCTCACGTAGGCCCGCCCATCCATCACGAACGACTCGATCGCAAACAGCGTGCGCAACACGGCCGAGGCGCCGCCGGCTTCCCCAACCTGTAAGAGATACGTCCCGCCTGTCCGCTCGAACTTGTCCGGCGTGGCGTGAAGGGGCGTCAGATCCTGCCAGGTCGCCTGTTGCAACACCGGACTGTCTTCCGGAAACAGGTACAGACTGTCGCTCGGTTTCCCCTTCATGCAGAAACGGGTGCGGATGACCAGGTCCTGCCGCCCGTCGTTGTTCAGATCGACCAGCGCCTGCTGCAATTCGGAACAGCGGGTGGTCTTGGGCGCATCCCCTCCCAACTGAACCGGCTGCCAGGCCAAGGGACGAATCCGCTCATCATCCGGTCTGAATCCGACCGACCCATCGGAGAGCGGGATGAGCGCCTCTCCCACCTGCCGGCACAGCCGCTCCTCCCGGCTCATGAGCAAGTCGTAGCCGGCGGCCCAGGCGAAGCCCCCGGAGAGAAGCGTCCACAGTCCGGCCACAAGGATGCGATGCATCATGAGCGCCCATGCCGACGTGGTTCGCTGTCTTCCGAGAAGAATTTCGGATGAGAGGAGCAAATGGATCGCCGAACCATGATTCTTCTCGGATTGAGATTAGTTGTTCAGATACAACGGCCACGGCCTGCTTCGCTGCTCGGGGCGAGGCGGACCGCCGGGCTCGCGAAGCGCCTCGATGACCTGCGCTTCCATCTCTTCGTTGTAGCGCTCCACCTGCTTATGGAGCGTGACGAGATCGACGAACCACCAACCGGCCAGAACCAAGCCGCCGCCGACCGCCGCACCGCGGAACGCCAGGCTCCAGGTCTCGTCCATGACCCATGAGAGCAGAAACCCCAGGACCAACCCGGCCGCTCCCACCGTGAAGGCCAGAATATAGGCGATTGCCTTCCAGGGCCGTTCCAAATAGAAGTGATGCACGCCGAACCAACTGAGCACCAACCATAGGGCATAGGCTGTCAGTGCGGACTTGTGGAGCCGGACCATCTCGCTATTCAGCACTTCAAGCTGATGGGCCGACAGCGTCGTCTTGAGTTCCGCCAGATGGGATCGGTAGCGCATGGTGCCCATCTTGTCCGGTCGTTTCTGCCTCGGTGGATCAGCTCGACCGCCCGGCCGGTCATCCAGCCCTGACAGTCTACACCCAGTGAGTTCGATTGGGCAGCCATTCCTCGTTCGCGCGAGCTTGCACGGTCCACCGGCGCAAGGCTTATCGGCGGTTGCAGTAGAAGCCCTCATGAATCATGTGGGCTAGCCCGCATGATTCATGAGAATTCGTGACGAAACCGCGGAGATGCCACGCGTTGGACCCATTGCACGGAGAAGAGCAATGGGTACCCTCGCGCGGAGCCACGAGAGCCCGAGGCATACTTGCGACAGTATGTCGAGGGAGCGAGCGGCGAGCCCGCCCGGCTGGCGGCCCTTCGGGCACGGCCAGCCTTGTCGCAGCCGGGGTACCTGTTGCTCTTTACCAGCAACGGGTCGAACGGCGGTTGCAGTAGAAATCATCGTGAATAATGCGGGCTAGGGGAACCTCCAGTGACGGACCGCCACCGGCAAGCCATAGCATGAGAGGAGAGTGCTTCCGTCGAAGGGGGAATGCTCTGGCAGATCAAGAGAACGAACTTCCGGGACGAACCACTACGAGGCGTCATGACACGAGGCCTGACGATGTCAACGCGATGGGATCGGCTCAGAGCGTGGGCCAGGCGACTGCTGCTCTACGAAATCGTGATGAGCATGGCTACCACGCTGAGACATCTGCTTTTTTATAAGCCCTTCACGGTTCAATATCCTCATGAAAAGCCCCTCCTGCCCGAGAGCTTTCGCGGCATGCTCGCGCTGCTGCGGTACGACGATGGGACGGAGAAATGCGTGGGCTGCGATCTGTGCGAGGCAGCCTGTCCATCACGCGTGATCACCGTGACAAGCGCCGAGGTCCCGGGAGAGCCGACCAAGCGCTATGCCAAGGCCTATACCATGGATATGACCCGATGTCTGTTTTGCGGGCTCTGCGTGACCGCCTGCCCGGTCGATGCCCTCGGGATGACGCGGGAATATGAATGGTCCGTGTATGACAAGCGGGATCTGGTCCTCAACAAGCAGCAGCTCCTCGCGATTGGAGACCGCGCGTTTCCGGCACGAGAGAAACGGCTGGAGTTCCAACATCTCAACGTCGCCGTCTTCAACGTGGCCTTCCAGAATCATCCGCCCAAACGGTTCGAAGACCATCCGGTCGCTCAGAACCGATCCGAGTAACCGCTCGTGCCTTGCCCTTTGGCTCCGGCCTCAGCCAGTCGTTGACGCCGTTGCGTTCCGCTTGGCTCGGTTTGCTATGATGAAGCGGGCGGCGGATGTCTCCATGGCTATATTCTCAGCCAGGGCCGACGAGGCCATTTGCCAGACGCCTCGACAGCGCAGAGCGGCGGTTGAGTTATTGGTGTTGGGGATCCTGGCGGGTTGCTTCCTGGCGCTGTTTCCACGACGGCCCATCGTCGTGGATCTCGGCCTCGCCCTCTTTGCCGTCGGTCTCGTCCTCCTCGGCGCCAACAACCGCAAGGGGCAATGTTGGGGCTCGCCAGCGGCCGAAGTCGGCCACGCAAGCCGCTGGCGGGGGGTCGCCGTCACGATGACAATGACGGTGATCGTGATGCTCGTCTGGTTCGCGGTCGGAGCCGTGATCGGCTATCAGGGAGCCGATTGGCCCGGCGTGAAGGCCAGGATCCTCCACCCCTACATCCCCACCGCCGTCCTGCTGTATTTGCCCTGGGCCTTGATCCAACAAATTCTTTTTCAGTTCTACCTGCTCGGCCGGGTGCGGGCGCTCTGTCCCTCACTCCATCCGCTCGCGCAGTCCTCGCTCAATGGGCTGATCTTCGGTCTGGTTCACGCCACCGACCTCGAGATCATGCTCTTGGCGGCCCTGGGCGGAACCCTCTGGAGTTGGTTGTACCTTCGCGACCGCCGGCTCTGGCCCCTCGCGGTGTCGCACGCGCTCGTCGGTACCACGTTCTATTACTGGGTGTACGGGTACGATCTCGCGAGCCGATGGAGCGCCTTTCTCCGAAGCCTGTTGGGTTAAGCCGGAACCAGCTCTACTTAGCCCGCGATCGACCTCCACGATCCGTTGCTGCGAGAGGCCATTCACGCTCGAACGCCGATCACCTCCAGATACTCAGCCAAGACCATGGTGCAGCCCAGGCCCGCTCGATTGTGAGCCGACCAGAGGGTCTCAAGTTCCTGGCGAAGTTGCTCACGGCCGCCGCCGTCAAGGGACGCAAAGGCCCGATTGGTCGGCCCATAGTAGAGGCGGAAGAACTCCACCACCTCCGAGGGAGGAAAGGGATAGCTGAACAGATAGTGGCGCTTTGTCAGGTGAAGCTCCGCCAGCCCCTGGCCGAATCGTTCCCGGACCGTGGCTTCGTCGCCCCAGAGGACCGGCGCGGGCATCCCGGAGGGGGCAATGAATTTCGAGACCGCCTTGAACATCTGCCCGACGAAACCCTGCGGCGTCCAATTGGCCATGGCAATGGTGCCGCCCGGCGTGCAGACTCGCAGCAGTTCTTTGGCGACAAAGTCCGGCCGCGGTGCAAACATCGCGGCGATCAAGCTCACGACCGCGTCGAAGCTTGCATCCTCGAAGGGGAGCGCCTCGGCATCGGCCTCCTCGAAGCGGACCCGCAACCCCTCCGCTTGCGCGCGCGCCCGCGCCCGCTCGATCAAATTGCTCGCAATGTCCACGCCGGTCACGTCCAGACCGTCCTTCGCGGCCATCAGCACGAGCTGGCCGGAGCCGCAACCGACATCCAGTAAGCGGGAACCAGGCGGGACCGCGAGGCGCTCGTAAAACTCCCGCGCTCCGCCTTCCAGGTACCGCGAGAATCGATCGTAGTCGCCGGCCATCCAGGTCTGCTTGAGCCTTGCCTTCAGACTGTCCGCTTCAGACGAAAGAGCGCCGGTCGACATGGTGGTCCTCCTTGGTGTGGGGGGGTCGGATCGTTCGGATCGATCGACAGCCGCTTCGGCCCCGCTGCGGCCATGACATCATCGCACGGCGCACTATAGGACGTAGGCCGCACGTTGTCTTATCCGAGCGTCTGGTTCTCTTAGCCGGAAAGTGCTATCACTTACCCAGGCGTCCGATAGACTTCGCCGACAGGCCGATCGCACCGGTGTGAACCAGCATGGATGTCCTCTCCGAAGTCCTCAAATCGATCAAGCTCGACGGAGCCCTGTTTTACAACGGCGAATTTTCCGCGCCCTGGTGTTTTCGCTCACCCACCTCGCGCCTCATGGCGTCCTATCTTTCGGCAGACTCCCGGCATGTGATCGTCTATCACCTGCTGACCGAGGGCCGCGGGTATGCTCAGGTGGAGGGGGACGATCGGCCGCTTCCGCTCAACGCGGGCGACCTCGTCATCTTTCCGCGCGGCGATTCGCACCTGATGGGAAACGGGACGCCCGTCACGCCGTTCGACAGCGCGCAAGAGCTGCAACGGGTGTTAGCGGAGGGCCTCACGCTCTCACGCCGAGGCGGAGGTGGGGAGATCACCAGAGTCGTCTGCGGGTACATGGCCTGCGAGCCGCAACTCAGCCGGATCTTTCTGGGAGGGTTGCCGCCGATTCTGAAGGTTCATATCCGAGACGACGACTCCGGCCAATGGCTGGAGCAGTCCGTCCGCTATGCGGTAGGGCACGCCGATGCATCCAGGCCCGGTGGTGAGGCCGTGCTCGCCCGTTTGTCCGAAGTCCTGTTCATCGAAACCCTGCGGCGCTACATCGCGCGGCTTCCGCCGGAACAGACCGGATGGCTCGCCGGCGTCCGCGACCCGGAGGTCGGAAAGGCCTTGGCCCTGCTGCATCGCCAACCGGCCCATCCCTGGACGATCGCTTCCCTCGCGAGCGAAGTCGGAACCTCGCGGTCCGTCCTGGCCGAGCGGTTCCGTCGGTATCTTTCGGAAACCCCCATGGCTTACCTCACGCGCTGGCGGCTGCAGCTCGCCGCGCAACGGCTCGCCTCCACGAACGACAGCGTGGTTCAAATTGCCGGGGAAGTGGGCTATGAGTCGGAGCCGTCCTTTAACCGCGCCTTCAAGCGCGAGTTCGGCCTCCCGCCGGCCCGATACCGAGGCGACGCGAGAGCAGTTCGCAGCAAAACCGGCCGCGACCCATCGACGAATGAACAGCGCCGCAGGAAACCGTGAGGCAGGGGACTTGCCGGGCACGCGTTGCCGTCACCCGTTAACGATAATCCACCCCGGTTACTTCATGCAATGGCGCCACGGCCGTGATGCCGTGGAATTCTTGTGATCAACCCGTTGCTTTGTTAGACTGGTCACACATCGACCCGAGGGCGCTCATGGCTGCACCGGCCATCCAAACCAAACGCTGGACTCGTCAGGAATACGACCGCATGGCCGAAGCGGGCATCTTCAGTCCGGACGACCGTGTCCAACTGATCGACGGTGAAATCGTCACCATGACTCCCCAAAACAGCCCGCATGCCGCAGCCATCGGAAAGACCCAACGCGTGCTCGACCGCATCTTTGGACCGAATGTCTGGGTCCGCGTGCAAATGCCGCTTATCGTTGATCCCGATTCGGAGCCGGAACCAGACCTTGCGGTTGTTCCAGGAGCCCCGGACGATTATCGCAACCAACACCCTCGCTCGGCTCTGCTCCTTGTCGAGGTATCAGACACCACCCTCCCGTTGGATCGGGACCAGAAGAGGGCGATTTATGCCCGCGCCGGCGTCCCTGAGTACTGGATCGTCAATCTCGCGGAACGCTGCCTCGAGGTGTACCGCGACCCGATGTCCTCCGCCGACCAGCCGGCTCGCTACCACGCCAGCCAACGGTTGACGGCCACCGACAAGATCACGCCGCTCGCCCGCCCCGACGCCTCGGTCTCTGTCGCCGACCTCTTGCCGTAATCTCCGCGCTCCCCGCCACGCGTCCCCTTCCGCATCCCTCGTCCCTCGCCCCATTCGTTGCTCGTGTCTAAGACCGACCCTGACTCACGGCCCTGAACGCCTGGATGGCGCCGCGCACCTCCGCGAGCGCCTCGTCGGTCCGCAGTCGCGCCAGCCCCGCCTCCAGGCTGACAATCATCCGGTCCAGCCGCCACGCCTCCGTCGGACCGTCCGTTTGCATGGGGATCCCGAGCGGCCCGGTCTCGACCATGATCGGCTGATAGCGGGGATGGTACGGCAACTCGTCAAGCTCCCACTGGAGTTCGTCGGCCTGCTCCTTGAGCACCTGGTTGTAGACCGCCAACTTCTCGTCGGTCAGCCGCTCGATGTCGCCTTCTTCCCGCTGGAGCCAGGCGAGTTCCAGACGGAGGAGGCTGTGCAGATCGTTGTCATGGTAGGCGGTGGTCAGCTCCTGCATCAGCGCGACCTTGCGCTCCCTCCGTTCAGGATCGGGCTCGAGGTCGGGGTGCAGCGCCTTCGCGAGTTGTCGGTAGATGGTCGTGAGGCTCTTCTTGCGCATCTCCTCCGCCTGCTTCAGCCGCAGCTCCTTCGCCGATTGGCGCTTCGATTGAGGCCGGTCTGACCGGGCGCCGGCCTCTTCCTCGAACTGCCGTTGGAGCCGGTCCGCCATCTCAGCCGCCTTGGCGGCCAGCGTTTCCTCGCTCGCATTCGGCTCAATGTCGGACAAATCCACATCGAGACCGAATTCGCCGAAGGCCTCCTCCATCATCGAGCGCACGGCTTCGAACCCTTCTCGTTCCGCGCGGTCGAAGCTGATCCGATGCACCCGTTCGAAGAGCGCCCGAAGATCGCTATCGGCGAGCGAGCCCTCCGCCTGCACGAGCGCGTCCAAATGGTCCGCGATGAGGCCCTCCAGCGCCTTCCGCTCACGCTTGCGCGGCAGGCGCGGATCGTCGAGAAACGGCCCCAGCGCGCGCAGCAGGTCCTTGCGCAAGGCCGTCAGCCTCACCCGCCGCGGATGCAGATGCTGTGCATCATACGCGAGCGCCGCATCCAGGCGGCGCGTGTCGCCGGCCAGCTTCTTCCGCAATGTCTCGATCTTGCCCACCAGCCGGTTGAACGTGCGTTGCGCCTTGGTCAGCGGCCGGTTCGGCTGCGCGCGCAGGACCAGCTCACCCGTCATCCCCCGGTCGGCGGTATCGGCATCGAACAAGGAAGTCTGATTGTCCGCCATCATCGCCTCCTTCACACAGGGTTTGGATCCCCTTCGCGGCGCCCACGCCGGAACGTTGTCCCCCCGTCACGCCTTATTGATCATTCGATCCCGCACGTCTCACCGGACTCCCTTACGCCTTACCATTACCCATCCCCATCCTGCATCACAGTCCTCCGATTCCCCTCTCTCCTGAGGGGAGAGGCCGGGTGAGGGCCAATCACATATCATCGACTCGTGCCCCGCCATCGCCGATCACCCATCACGCGACACTATCTCCCCCATCGACCTGTCTGTGCAAGCACGGCGGACAGGCACAAACTGCCCGAGGCCAAAGTGGGCCGCATTGTGCCACGTAACCGGAAGCCTCACAAGAGTACGTGCGCCTTGTCCCTCGCGCATGCCACGGGACAAGACCCGCGCTTCCGTTCTTCGTTCACATCTCACCCGGACGCCTCTGTCCAGAGCCCCACGCCGTTGAGGGCCGGCCTTCAATGGAGCCACGGCTGTGCAGGGGAATTTGGGAACTCGAAGATCAAGGGGTCGGGGGTGCGGCTCGCTTCAATGTGGTGTCATGGAACCATATCGCTCTCACCTTGCAGAATTTGATCAGTAAGCCTTAACCGCTCTCGCTCTCTGTTATAATGACCTCCACAACATATGACTTGGGAGGCCATATGGAATATCCAATCGTCATAGAGCAAGATCAGGAGGCCGGCGGGTATGTCGTATATTGTCCCACGCTAAAAGGCTGCGTCTCCCAGGGCGAAACCGAAGAAGAAGCCCTGGAAAATATCAAAGACGCCATTAAGGCCTACCTGGAAAGCATTGAGGATCTCAAACGCCGTCATAAGCTCAAGACCGTCGAAGTCAGCGTATGACGAAACTGCCCCAGGTCTTTCATGACCGTGTCGTGAGAGCCCTCAAACACGCCGGCTTCTACGTACTTCGTGAGGGCAAGCATATTTCAATGACCAACGACAAGCATCTCGTCATCATCCCCCGTCATCACACCATCAAGCCTGGCACCTTGAAACACATCCTAGACTCGGCAGAGATTTCTCCCGAACAATTCAAAGACCTGCTCTGAACGATTCACTCCCTGCTCCCCAGTCCAAGTTCCCTGGTCACGAGCAGTGATCGTCTCCCATCCCTCATGTTTTCGTCTTTCCAGGCGGACGTTCCTGCTCCAAGTGGCTACCCAATAGAGGGCATGCAGGGGCGGTTGGCTTCAATGGGGCCACGGCATTGCTGCCGTGGAATCATGGAGGGAAGGTGATGACGCCTGAACGAATCTCAGCTTCAATGGGGCCACGGCATTGCTGCCGTGGAATCTCAATTCTCGTTAAGAAATGAATAAAATGACGGTCCAAGCTTCAATGGGGCCACGGCATTGCTGCCGTGGAATCCAAGATGTTGCAATAAATGGAACTTTACGATTATTGCTTCAATGGGGCCACGGCATTGCTGCCGTGGAATCGCGGAAAGGAAGAACACGTCTCCTACAAACTGCGCGCTTCAATGGGGCCACGGCATTGCTGCCGTGGAATCTACTACCTACGTGTCATCACGAAAACGCCAAAGCTCGCTTCAATGGGGCCACGGCATTGCTGCCGTGGAATCCACTCGCCATGGGTCTGGCCCGGGGTGAGATATCAGGCTTCAATGGGGCCACGGCATTGCTGCCGTGGAATCAACCGGTCCGTGAAGAGCCAAAGCCGGAGCCAAAGCCGGCTTCAATGGGGCCACGGCATTGCTGCCGTGGAATCGCCCCTGCCGCAACTTTCGGACAATCAAGCGTTCCTTCAGGCTTCAATGGGGCCACGGCATTGCTGCCGTGGAATCGGCCCCCTAGATGAACTTATCGACTTGGGCTTTGAGGCTTCAATGGGGCCACGGCATTGCTGCCGTGGAATCTGAGTCGGTCGAAGTGCAATCCAAAATGGATCCGGCATTGCTTCAATGGGGCCACGGCATTGCTGCCGTGGAATCGCGGATGAGGACGAGATCGAACCGGTCGCGGATGTCCAGCTTCAATGGGGCCACGGCATTGCTGCCGTGGAATCCACCTGGATTTCGATCCGGCCATACCCGTGCTGGATCAAGCTTCAATGGGGCCACGGCATTGCTGCCGTGGAATCCCTGGAATGAGAAAGGAGAAGAATCATGAACATGCCGCTTCAATGGGGCCACGGCATTGCTGCCGTGGAATCAGAGCTCATTCATGCAATTAAACCAGATTTAATTATGCTTCAATGGGGCCACGGCATTGCTGCCGTGGAATCCTTGCAAGAAAGGCAAAGTATTCTAAGACATTTGACCGCTTCAATGGGGCCACGGCATTGCTGCCGTGGAATCGCGTCGTTTCGAGGAAGAGAGGGCGAAATGGGAGAAGCTTCAATGGGGCCACGGCATTGCTGCCGTGGAATCGCGGGCAGAGGCCGGCGATACGCCCCCCTGGGAAAAGCTTCAATGGGGCCACGGCATTGCTGCCGTGGAATCGTCTCGCCCTCCTGAATTGCCATCGAGAATTCAAAGCAGCTTCAATGGGGCCACGGCATTGCTGCCGTGGAATCGTATGGCATGCACGACACAGAATGTGCAGACTGCGAATGCGCTTCAATGGGGCCACGGCATTGCTGCCGTGGAATCGGGGCGCGCGGGCGAGCGGGGCGTAATGATCGAGCAGTGCTTCAATGGGGCCACGGCATTGCTGCCGTGGAATCCATGGGTCGCAACTCCCATGAGTGAAGGCGGCCTCGCGGCTTCAATGGGGCCACGGCATTGCTGCCGTGGAATCAGCGGGCTAGAAGAAGCTAAGGCAGTCAAATAATCCTGCTTCAATGGGGCCACGGCATTGCTGCCGTGGAATCTTCAGGTCCGCCAACGTGGTAGAGCTCGCCGTGTCCACCGGGCTTCAATGGGGCCACGGCATTGCTGCCGTGGAATCGCATTGCACGGTAACAACCTCGGCTAAGGGGGCGGTGGGCTTCAATGGGGCCACGGCATTGCTGCCGTGGAATCCCCTGCCCATTCCGGGTGTGGCTAGCAGCTTCCGATGCTTCAATGGGGCCACGGCATTGCTGCCGTGGAATCAGCGAGCGGTGGCGAAGGCACTGGAGGACGCGGGCGTGCTTCAATGGGGCCACGGCATTGCTGCCGTGGAATCGGTATCGCTCCATGTCGGACAGGTTGGTGTCCAACATGCTTCAATGGGGCCACGGCATTGCTGCCGTGGAATCCCACCCAATCCCCAACATCACACCTCGAATCTCATTCGCGCTTCAATGGGGCCACGGCATTGCTGCCGTGGAATCTAAGGGTTCAATCGCAGATGCTTAAATGGCCGGAGCAGCTTCAATGGGGCCACGGCATTGCTGCCGTGGAATCCGAAAAACTGGTGCTCTTTGCGCATCACCGGGACATCGTGCTTCAATGGGGCCACGGCATTGCTGCCGTGGAATCCATCCAGCCCCAAGCTTGGGCAGGCCGTAAAGGCGCCGCTTCAATGGGGCCACGGCATTGCTGCCGTGGAATCATTCAATAACAGGATCATCTTCCTCAAACGCGCTATGCTTCAATGGGGCCACGGCATTGCTGCCGTGGAATCCGCGGACCACGCCGCATTCGTCCCGCGAGCCTGGTAAGCTTCAATGGGGCCACGGCATTGCTGCCGTGGAATCGACGCTAGAGACCACCTGGACCATCTGGGAATTCTAACGCTTCAATGGGGCCACGGCATTGCTGCCGTGGAATCTGTTGATCGTGGGCATCGTGGCGGGCATGTTGGCCTAGCTTCAATGGGGCCACGGCATTGCTGCCGTGGAATCGCTGCAATTCGCTCGTGTGAGTAATCTCCGGCAGGCGCTGCTTCAATGGGGCCACGGCATTGCTGCCGTGGAATCACTGTGGATAACTCCAAGTAATTTGCGAATATCGGGAGCTTCAATGGGGCCACGGCATTGCTGCCGTGGAATCTTCGCCGCGGTGAAGCCCGAGCTGCGACGCGTGGCCGATGCTTCAATGGGGCCACGGCATTGCTGCCGTGGAATCCGGGCAGCAGCGCCACGGCGCAGAACCAGCAAACGCTCGCTTCAATGGGGCCACGGCATTGCTGCCGTGGAATCTATTGGCCGCGCGAGCGACTGACCTGAATTTTTCTGCTTCAATGGGGCCACGGCATTGCTGCCGTGGAATCCACACGCCTGTTCGGTCGTTCGGGCTAGTACTCTTACGGCTTCAATGGGGCCACGGCATTGCTGCCGTGGAATCGATGGTCGAGAGCGGCTCTGTACCGTGTGCTTGTCAGCTTCAATGGGGCCACGGCATTGCTGCCGTGGAATCGATTTTCATAGCCCTCAAGGGGTGAAAGCCTTTCGCGCTTCAATGGGGCCACGGCATTGCTGCCGTGGAATCGACGCTCCCGGGTGCGATCTACGGCGAAGAATACCGGCTTCAATGGGGCCACGGCATTGCTGCCGTGGAATCGTGCGAAGTCAATCCGGTGTTGCTGAATCGCGCCTTGCTTCAATGGGGCCACGGCATTGCTGCCGTGGAATCCAACAAGCCAGATCATCGTGGTGATGCGAGCATGACACGCTTCAATGGGGCCACGGCATTGCTGCCGTGGAATCCGGGCGGACGACTTCAGTACGTTCACGCTGCGATTGATGCTTCAATGGGGCCACGGCATTGCTGCCGTGGAATCGGAAGATGATCCGCCCGCCTGGCTTGACGATCGAGTCGCTTCAATGGGGCCACGGCATTGCTGCCGTGGAATCCGCATGGCCTTCGTGATGGCGTTCAGCCTCAGTTCCAGCTTCAATGGGGCCACGGCATTGCTGCCGTGGAATCCGCAATCAAGGTGCCATCGTACTGTATCTGGTCAACCCCGCTTCAATGGGGCCACGGCATTGCTGCCGTGGAATCCTCACTCTGGAGGAAGCGAAGGACCTGATCACGGAGCTTCAATGGGGCCACGGCATTGCTGCCGTGGAATCCTCCAGCCCCGAGCGGAAGCCATCTTCCCCTTGAGGCTGGCTTCAATGGGGCCACGGCATTGCTGCCGTGGAATCACACAATCTGCCGACCATCGGGAGTGTAGACGGTCTGGCTTCAATGGGGCCACGGCATTGCTGCCGTGGAATCGTCGGACAGCTTGCCACTCTCCGAGACCTCTTTGGTGCTTCAATGGGGCCACGGCATTGCTGCCGTGGAATCACGCGGATTGTTCGGAGAGCCAACCAACGGGAACGGCTGCTTCAATGGGGCCACGGCATTGCTGCCGTGGAATCTGCGAGCCCGTTACCAGGACGGTCAAGAGCTTGACCTGGCTTCAATGGGGCCACGGCATTGCTGCCGTGGAATCCGGATCGTGGAGAACAGCCGTGTCATCGCGGAGAACACGCTTCAATGGGGCCACGGCATTGCTGCCGTGGAATCTCGCAGCTATACCAGAGTCAAGATGGAAAATAGCAAGCTTCAATGGGGCCACGGCATTGCTGCCGTGGAATCGGCCTGTGCTCTGTGACGGGCGCTGATGCCATCCAGGAGCTTCAATGGGGCCACGGCATTGCTGCCGTGGAATCCCACCATCTTCCCGCTGTCCCGCCAGAGTTGTTGACCGCTTCAATGGGGCCACGGCATTGCTGCCGTGGAATCGGGCGGGAGCGGAATGATGGCTCCCCCGGACAGGCTCCGCTTCAATGGGGCCACGGCATTGCTGCCGTGGAATCTGGAGCCAGCGCGAGTTCCGATCAGTCGCAGTCTCAGAGCTTCAATGGGGCCACGGCATTGCTGCCGTGGAATCGTCGGACGAGGCGCGGACGCATCGTCTCCAAGTCTACAAGCTTCAATGGGGCCACGGCATTGCTGCCGTGGAATCCGTTTCGCTCGTCCACACAGTTGAAGAGGAGGGGCCTGCTTCAATGGGGCCACGGCATTGCTGCCGTGGAATCGTTCTCCTCCTTTTCGTTGCGCCCGGTTAACCGTGGCTTCAATGGGGCCACGGCATTGCTGCCGTGGAATCGATCGCCGCGACCCACAAGGTCAAAGAGATTATTGTGGCTTCAATGGGGCCACGGCATTGCTGCCGTGGAATCCCCGTCCGGGTGGACATGAAGGGTAAGTAAGAACACGCTTCAATGGGGCCACGGCATTGCTGCCGTGGAATCGACATGCGGACGCTACCGGGCAAACACTACAACCCAGGGCTTCAATGGGGCCACGGCATTGCTGCCGTGGAATCCCGCGTCAGGCCCGCGGGCTGGCTTTTGGTGTGTGGTGCTTCAATGGGGCCACGGCATTGCTGCCGTGGAATCGGGCGGGTGGAACTGGTTCGGCTCATGGACGCGCTGGCTTCAATGGGGCCACGGCATTGCTGCCGTGGAATCGCGGGGACTGGCACTTCAACCGGGAGTACGAAGTCACCCGCTTCAATGGGGCCACGGCATTGCTGCCGTGGAATCCACCGCAGCATTCGTTCACGACGAATGGCAGATCATGGTGCTTCAATGGGGCCACGGCATTGCTGCCGTGGAATCGCAATAGCGGCCATCATGCCGGCTAAGTATGTGGAATTCGCTTCAATGGGGCCACGGCATTGCTGCCGTGGAATCTCGTGACGACCGGGGATGTCCACACCGAGAACCAGGCTTCAATGGGGCCACGGCATTGCTGCCGTGGAATCAATGTTCTGGCCGTTATGGTTCAAGTGGCCCCGCAGGCTTCAATGGGGCCACGGCATTGCTGCCGTGGAATCATGGGTGGCAATCGAGGCCTGGGAACGGGAAGTTTGGCTTCAATGGGGCCACGGCATTGCTGCCGTGGAATCGGGACAAGCAGGCCATCGGCGCGACCGGCCAAGTTCTGGCTTCAATGGGGCCACGGCATTGCTGCCGTGGAATCGCGCTGGCGGGATATTGGCGAGCCGGATCTGATCGTCGCTTCAATGGGGCCACGGCATTGCTGCCGTGGAATCCATCCACTCGATCTGTGGTGATCCGATCGAGGGGAGTTGCTTCAATGGGGCCACGGCATTGCTGCCGTGGAATCTTTTCGCTCATGTTGTTCCTTTCCTTTCCATGTGCGGCTTCAATGGGGCCACGGCATTGCTGCCGTGGAATCAGGAACCCAGAACGGCTCTCTTTTTCGCGCCTGCAGCATGTTGCTTCAATGGGGCCACGGCATTGCTGCCGTGGAATCGAAGACCCCATGAAGGACGTACCTCATGTGTTCGAGCTTCAATGGGGCCACGGCATTGCTGCCGTGGAATCCACGGAACTTTCCGCCGTAAATGACGCCAGTACCGCGCTTCAATGGGGCCACGGCATTGCTGCCGTGGAATCCTCCCGCCCAGTGGACGACCCTGAAGCTGATCCTCAAGCTTCAATGGGGCCACGGCATTGCTGCCGTGGAATCCTTCGAGGGCTGCGGCTCTTCCATTTCCAGACCCCGGGCTTCAATGGGGCCACGGCATTGCTGCCGTGGAATCCATCGCGGGCCAAAGTGGCTGTCATGAAGCTCTATACCTGGCTTCAATGGGGCCACGGCATTGCTGCCGTGGAATCTTAAGAAGCGGAGCGGAGCAAACCATCATTACTGGGCTTCAATGGGGCCACGGCATTGCTGCCGTGGAATCAGGGAAACCGGAGGCCATTGCCGATGCGGTATGGCGTCGGCTTCAATGGGGCCACGGCATTGCTGCCGTGGAATCAGTTCTCATGCAAGGCAGCGATCGGCCTGGGCTTCTGCCGCACGTTGCGAGCGCTTCCGTCATGTGACCAACACAAGTCTTTCATTTCTGTCTCCCACCTCCTTTTGCAGCCAGTTGTACTGTGTTTCTGCTTGTTTCGACTCGTTCTTCTCTGCGAGCACCTCCCGTTCCTGCCTCATCACTCGACCGCTCGCGTGAGATGCGGCGACCATGTCCCCTCACACCACACGTGCGCGTCGTTCCTCCACCTCGACTCGAAGACCGAGCGCCTCGAACCGCTTGATCGGCCGGCTCTCCGTCGGACCCAGATCGATGATCAGCACTTGATCCTCGCTCTGATGGATGATCTCCGTCAGCGCGACCTTCATGCGCACCAGATCGATCTCTGGGAGATCGCACTGAAAGACCGACAACTGCAAATGCGCCCCATAGCCCTTCATCGTCTTGAACACGCGCCGGAGCCGTTTCGGATCGGCGATATCGTACGTGACCAAATAGCACCGGCGCATGGCGGTCACCGCGTAATGATCGCGGGCAACTCCGGAATCTCGCCCAGCAGGTAGCGCCCGAGCAGCCGGGCCTGCACTTCCAGCACGCGGCGGTAGCTGATCTGATAGCCGAACACCGGATGCGTCAACTCCTGGCCCATTCGCCGCTCGTAGGTGTCGATCAACCGGCGCCGCCCCTCCGGCGTCAAGGTCACGGCGCCCATCCGCTCGATCCAATCCGTCGGGCGGATCTCGCCGTTATTGATCGCGGTCAGCACGGCCGAATCCGCAATCAACGGCCGAAACTCCTCCATCATGTCGAGGGCCAACGCTGGGCGGCCGTAGCGAGGCTGGTGGTAGAACCCCAAATAGGGATCGAGCCCCACGCTGTGCAGCACCACCGTCCACTCCCGCGCCAACATCGAATACAGCAACGACAGCATGGCGTTGACGGGATCGCGCGGCGGCCGGCGGTTGCGCCCCGTGAAATCGAACCGCGCGCCTGGCTCCGCCTCCTTCAACATGCCGGCAAACTCCGAGAAATACCGCCGGGCCCCGGTGCCTTCGATGCCGAGCAACGACTCCAACGACTCCGCCAAGCCGGCCTGCAGGTGATCGTGCTTCAGTTCCTGAATCACCGTCTCCGGCGCAGCCCGGTGATTGCGGCGGAGCAGGGTCCGGCAGTTCGCGATCTTGGCCTGAACGAAGCGTCTCGCCAAGCACAGGCACCGAGCCGGATCGGCCGCCGCGGCATATTGCCGCCGCCGCAGCTCAACGTGCTTGTGCGACAGACCGGTGGTCATACCATAGAACCAGCCGCCGCTCGAACAGTAGACGAGCGGGATGTCTCGCTTGCACAGCTCCTGAATCACTTGGGTGCTAACCTGCACCGCCCCGTACAGGACGACCTGGGAAGTTTCCACCAGCCGAGCCTCCCCGATGGTGTCGTCGTGATCTTTGATCTTCAGGCACTCCCCGTCCTTGGCGAGTTTCGCGCCGGGGGTCTGCACGTGGAGCGGGAGGGCATCATCGTTGGTGGGAACCAGCTTCCTCAGTGTCGGGGCTTCCCCCTCGTGAGGCGTTCGCAGCCAGCCGATTTCGTCCGGCAGACAAAGACCCACCAGCGAACAACGCGGACATTTGGGGCTGTCCACCAACGGCGGCGGGGCCACGGAGCGCGTCGTCATGGCCCGCATCTCCTCCAAAATCTCCTGTGTTCGTGCGATCAACGCCTCGTCAAACGGTACCTCGACCCGTTCACGAGAGCCGACGAAGTAGAGCACGCCATGATCGCAGGCATAACCCTGTTCCCTGAGCAGCAACCCCTGCACGCAGAGCTGCACCCGCTCCGGCTCCCATGCGCCTTGGGCGGTATGCGGGCGCTTCCCGCGCTTGTAATCCACAGGGACAACCGCGCACACCCCATCGCCGGCAGAGCCCGCGTCGCCCTCCACCAGGTCGATCTTGGCCGTCACCCCGAGCCGCTCGGAGGACAGCCAGACCGACCGCTGATGGATCGCCCCGGCCTTTTCTTCCTCAGCGGGACCGGGGCCGGCCTCGCTGGAGTCGGTCCCCGCCGTCCGCCGCGTCTGGCGCGCCGGCGGCCGGTCCACGCGCCGGTGATGAAACCGCCCCTCGACCGTCTCGGCGTTGTCGGCGAACTCGCCGTCCACCCATTCGAAATAGGCCAGGCGAGGACAGTAGGTGAATTCGTTGACCATCCGAGCGGGGAGCAACGGGATGTCGCTCCCCGCTAATTTGTCCGGTGATTCCATTTCCATACCCCCCTTTTCGGCAGGAGCGATGGAAATATTCAGTTGTCAAAGAACGAAGGCCTCCATAGGCCAGACCTATCATCGTTTAGTTACGCATCTTCGCTTCGAGTTGCCTGCGATCTCCTCATCCTTGCGAGGAGAAGGCCAGGGTGAAGGTGACTCCCTCGTCACGCACCGTGCCGATCGCCACGAACCGCCCAGGCCGAAACAGCGCGATGGACCGATGGACTGGAAGATGCCTTACTTCAACCCAAGTTCACGCTTCACACGGGAGAGGGACACGGATCGTTTCCGGCCTTCTGCCTTCTTCGCTTTGCGGAGTTGCAAAAGGTCTTCCATGTCCTCCAACCGTTCTTTTAATGACACGAACTCTTCATAGGGCAGCACGGCAAACTGTTTTTTCCCGTCTTTGATCAGAATCTCAGGATGTAAGGTCATCATAGACTTCTCCTCAGGACTTAACGATAGGCTTTATCACGAGGCAATACGCGAAAGATCATCACCCTGTCGTCCTCAACCTGAAACAGCACACGGTAGTCCCCCACGCGCAACCGGTATTCCGGTGTGAAGTTAGTCAGGCGCTTCACATCTCCAGCAAGATCGGTCTGTAGTGCTTCCACCTTCGCGACAACCCTTTCACGCTCACGCAAAGACATGGTTTTCAAATCCTTGATCGCTCTTGGCTTGAACTCAATCTTGTATTTCATTCATGCTCCAACTACCATGGACAGATAGGGAATATGGAGCCGTTCGAAAGTCTCCACCACCTGCGCCAATAATTCATACAGCTCCATGCGAGAGCCTCCGGGCGACTTCACGCTCAAGCCGTTGGGCATCCCACTCCGGATGCAGCGATGCCAATTGTCCCCGTAACATCTTTCTCGCCGATCGCCACAGCCCAAACCCGATCGCCAGGCGTTCGGCCGGCGTTTTCCGGCGCAGCACCTCGGCCATCGCGTCGTCCAGCACTTCGATCCGGCGCCAGTCCATGATTGGCGCTTTTTCTCCCGTCCGCTTGTCACGCAACAGCTTTTCCTCCGCCGTTGACGCGCCATCCTCACTGCACGATTCGTCACCCGTCTATCGTCATTCGTCCGTGTTCAGCGTTCAGGCTTTCATCTTCGCCCACTCTCTCCCGTTTCATGTTTTGCGTTTCACAACCTTCCACGGGCACGAACTGCCCGAGGCCGAAGTGGGAGGAATGGCCGGGAGTCGGTGTGGCATCTATTCAGCCGCAAACAAGCCCAGGCCATAGAATCGTCCCCCGCCAAGACAGATAGGCCCTGGAACAGCGACAGGTCTATTCTGTGTATCACACCATCGAAGTCTCACATGTATTCTGGGAAAACGCTTGAGATGATCGGGCACACCATAACGATCGGCCAGATCGGTTCCAGCCCAGAACCCAACCTTGCGCCATTCAAGTTCGGCGTGGTCCGCCAATTCTTTGGAAAAGCCAGCCTGGACAATTGCGTTGCGGAGCAGTCCGTCGATTCTCTCATTCAGACGTTCCAGCAGCCGCTTCTGCTCTTCAGCCTCGACCCCTTTCTTTAATCGCCTCCGATAGTGTGACGGGTCGTCATAACCAGGAAGAACTACTGGCGTCACAGTGGCCCATGTGTCAGCAGGCTCGACATAACAGCGGATCATCTTTTCATTGCCGGGCAGAAGCGAGAGCAACGCCACGGATTGCCCACTGTCCTCGTTAACAAGGTCACGCCCTGACAACGCACGCCGTGCCCACGCAATCTCATCCGCACAGTCATCGGCGAATGCGGTCAGCAGGACTCGGCGGATGCTTCCAACGACACGCGCGTTCCCCTCGCCCCGTCCTTCAATACTGGGAAGCGGTAGGTAGACAAATCGTCGAGATCCTACAGGAATGTGGTTTTCATTTTTAGATTCACGATGCCCAAGAACGAAAGCAGCTATCTTCGACTCAGGCCACCCAGCTCGACGAGTGGCGCATGTCACGGCATGCCGCATCATTCCGGCAAGGGTAAGGTTGCTACGCACCGTATCAAATGGCCGGAAGCCGCTGGCATCTGGCTTGAGGAGTGAAAACGCTGCGACGATCCTCCTCGGTGGATCAGTGGCCCTTCGATATTCGATTCTCCTGTAAGCAGAGTCCGGCAATGGTGGGGTGGGATCGAACGTTTCATTCGGCCGCACCCGCATGAGAAAGCGTTCATGTCGATCGATGAGCGCGTTGAGTGTCCCGGACGTCGGCACGCGAAGCCCATCTTCGACTCCTTCTCTTCCGGGTACCCACCGTTCTCCGCATAACGCTCTCACTTGCTCATCAGACAGGAGCGCCGCATGCCCAATCGCCATATCGATGCCCCAGCCAAGAGCCGCAAGATTGCTGGCAATCTTGGCCAAAACGTCTGGGTACACGCCGTCCCCGTTGGACGCAGGATCAGGAAGGAACCACAGGTAATGGATTGTGTCACCGTCCAGCAGATGCGTTGGATGCACAGTTTTCATGGTGCGATGGGTTGCTGGATCGGTGTCTCCTGTTCCAGCTAGATTTCCTCGACCCCATGCTCTCGCGACAATATCCATCGCGTTATTGGGCACTGAGAGCACATGTCCGTGACGCTTTCCATTGGGGCTGGAAGAATACGCCTGCGGCGCAATAATCAAGGACGGAGCCGTTCTTCGCTCCAGCCAGGTTAAAGCCGATCGGGTGTCGCCGACACCTAACGCGTTTTCTCCCATTCTGGAAGCCGCAGCAACCAGGGCTTGATAAACGCGAAGCGGCGACGGCGGCCATTCTGGGACGCGGCGGTCTTTCCGACCGTGAAATGCGCGGTTGAGCAAACGGATGGATATGCAAAAGTGTGTGAGCATACTGCTTCTCGTCACTTCGCCTTCTTCCCTTTCGCTTTTCGTCCTCCCTCACCAGCATCATCACCGGCCACATCTTTCTTTGCGAGTTCCTTGTCAAACTCGACCTCGCGGTCGGGAGGCTTGCAATCGTCTATCTTGCGATTTGTGTCGATGCCGAAAGCCTTCGCCGCATCCTTGGCGTAATCGGAAGCCTCTTTATGCTTCACGTCCACATCTTCACGCCTGCCGTCGTGATAGACCGCCTTGAACTCCCGTTTCTTGTCCGGGTCGAGTACAAGATTGCAGCCCTGTCGGAGATACCCAATTGGCGAATAGGTGAACGCCGTTAGAGCAAGCCCCAACACGTACCGACGCAAGGCGCGGGTCTTCTCTTTATCCTGGTCCGCAGTCAACAGACGCAAGGCGGCAAGGTGCAGAGTCGCATCGCGACGGATGCCACCCGTCGCAATCACACCGCCATGTGTTCCTGCGGCCGGAACGTGGATAAACCCTCGTACGGCATAGGCATCTTTTGTCCTTTGGTCGGAAGGTAGCTCTAGCAGATCCTCGTTCACATATTCGACTGCCGGAACGTATTGAGCTGATCGGGTTAGCTTTCGGACATTAAAAGCGCGAACTGCTGACGAGAGAAGCCGAGGTAGCTTCGCCTGTGTGTCTCGGGAGTCCCACACACCGAACACCATTGAAGTTGGTGCGACATTGGCCAATAGCTCGGCGTTACCGTTCATCACCTTCTTGAAGGCAGATTGCAACTCCTGCTTTAAAGCCGAGCAGCGAATGATCGCATCACCCGCGCGGTGTCCGGCTTCAAGGAGATTCACGCGCTTCTCGCCAGCCTTAATGACGATCTGCGGCACCAAACCCGCGTAGCCGTTCTTGGCGAACAACGGCTCGATCCGGTTGGCCTGCGAGCCTACGCTATCTATCAGGCACACGTTTGTCCCGTCAGGGAAAGTGTCAATGTTGTATCCACCTGGGAAACCATCACCGGCCGCAAAGGTCGCTGGAAAGACGACACCATCATGCCCTTCGACCGGCATCAGGTATTCTCGGATGACCACTGCGGCTGGACCGGTGTCTTCCAGCCACGCATCATACTTCGTCAGCACGTCACTCATAATTCGCTCCTTTCAAGAGGTGTCGCTGGGGTAAAGGCCTTGTGCTTCCTTTTATCTGTGCGAAAGGCAATCTGAAACCGGTAGCTGCAATCGCTGGCGTGGGGCAAACCACCACACGCGGCTAAAGGCGCCACTTGAGTCGCCAGTGGTACCTGCCAGGTGGAGTAATCAAAAACACGTCTCGTATCGGTCGGCATTGGCCGAAAACGCTGTAGCCCCACGAGGCAGAGAAATTCCACTGTCGGATAGGCAACGGTCGTCATGCTGAGGCTGTCAGGCATGAACCCAATATCGATCGCTAAGGCATTCGATCCGCGACGGGCATCGAAGTAGAAAGGCTCGACCTTTTTATCTGGCTCTTGTGGGTCATACACGACGGCACCGTATTCAAATAGGCCTTCGTTGTGTAACTCAGTCCGACTCAGTGTGGCTTGCATCGCTCGCGCGATCCGCACGCTTCGCATGCTTCCTGCCCACACCTTAAGCTGATTCCCACCCGTGTCTTCGTCTTTCCACCAATCAATTCGTAGCCCGAATGGAGTGGGTAACTCCATTGGAGATGAGAAGTCGTCCTCAGTGTCAATCTGCCTAAGAGGCGTCTTTGATACCTTGCACAGCAGCGAACTCAATGTTCTATCTTCTCCATCCCCAAACGTGCGAAGATGAAACATTCCCTTTTCAAACCACCCTTCACATTCTTTCCATAAACGTTCGGCCAATTCCAATAACCCGCAGCATGCGAAGAATTGACCGGGGTTTGTCGGGTCCACGCGGACGCGGATGACGTGGTCGTACTTTGTGTTCATCGCGCAACCTTACCCGTGACATTCGCTTGCTGCACCACGCCATCTGAACCGAGCGCTTGTGATGCCAGCGCATCAGCAGCCCGCACCAGCGATTCAAGATATGCCAATCCCCAGCGGCCGTACTTCCGTTGCAGGCGGGCAAAGCGGCGAGGCACTTGCCTGGCGAGTTCAGCGGCGTCTTCTTCAGGATGGTCGGGATCAAACGCCTCATCAGCCGGGAAGTGAGGACGAGCCCGTCCATGGTGCGCAGCGACCAAATGTAAGACCAGATCCTGCGTTTCCTGGTCGAGCTGTTGAAACTCGGCCAGGGTTTTCATTTCGAGCAGCGAGCCAAACTCATGCCGATATGTGGTGATATCGATCGGTCGCATCTGACCACCCGACTTTGCCAGTACTTGACGTGGATAGTCGTGGTTGCCAATGGACCGTTGCCAGGTCGCGCGGTTCTTACCAAGATCATGCCACTTGGCCGCCAGCGTAACAGCCTTGGCTTCTGGTTCTTTTTCTTTAAGACCAAGCTTAGTGACGAATCGCCTCGCTACGTTTTCAACTGTTTGGAGATGCTCCTGCAAGTCTTGTGGCACACGTGCCGTGCGTGAGCCATCATCGTCTGCAGATCGTGGCCGGGCATACCAGTACCAGTAACGGCGAGTGTACTGTTCATCGTCCTCTGCTATTCCCTCTTCCTTGCCTGTATAGGTATCAATTGTTCTCACAAGCCGCATGCCTGCTGGCGGCTCAGCATTATCCCAGACCCGACATCGCCTCAACTGACGATCCTCGTCGCACCACTGCTCCGCCACGTCGTAGAGGCCACTGTGGTTTTCATCAAATGGCTCGTCCCCGTCCAACAGGCCCTTTTTCAACCCTCCAGCTTTGGGAGGCAGAATCACTGTGCAGTTTTTTAGATCAATTACCGGCTTCTTCTGCTCGTCTTTCTGGATAAGTTCACACGTCCTCAGCACGCGGATTTCATTATTGGCATCAAGCAGCCAGCACAAGAAGTCCGGTTCCCGTGCAGCAATATTCTCCAACTCCTTGCGGACTCGGTCCGAACGATCCCGCAGCGATTCATGTGGTTTGAGTGGATAGTCTTCGAGGAGATCCTCGGGCTTGCATCGAGCCAGCAGATCGTCCGTCAATACCTCGACTTCCTCGCGCCAGGCGACGTAGGTTTCCGGCGGTTCCCACTCAGCCACACCGTGCAGCCAATCTGCGACGGGTGGCCTGCCGGGGAGCTTTTCTAGAACCGATGTCAATGCCCACGCGTCGAACAGGATGTCGGTCGCAGGACAGATCACTGGCGAAGGAGTAAAAGCTGCTATCCGTTCTGCCTCTGGCAAGTTACGCAGCGCTGCTGGGCTTACCTCGAAAGAACCATCAGGCTGTTTTGGAAGCTTTGTCAACAACAGCTGAGTTCGCTCTATCGCTATTTCAAACGGCGACTGCTCCTCGTTCTTCTCTTTTGATTCATCGACTTCTGGGATCTCACTCGCAGCATGTTCTTCCACCTGACTTGTTCCTTGATCGGTTGCACCACTATCCGATCCAGGATTGCCAGCTTCCGAGACTTCCTTCCCCTTTTTGGATGCCACATGCACAACGTCAACGCTGGCTTCGCCATCCCCAAAGCGGTTCACGCGGCCAAGACGCTGAGCCATGCTGTCAAATGGCGTGAGATCGCAGACCATATGGTCGGCAGACATATCCACTCCAACTTCTCCGGCTGATGTGCACACGAGGTACACGGTACCTTGTGCAAGTTTGACTTCCTTCCTCGACCTTGGCATGAAGCGGGCAAAGATTGGGTCCTTCTTTGCTAACTCGTCTCGCTCCAATCCGCGGAGGGTGCCTGTGAGCGTTTGGACCTGTTGCTTAGCCTTCTCCAGATCACGGCACACTTGTTTGACATGATCAAGTTCGCGCAAGAAAACTAGGATGGCTTTGTCGCTGTTCTTGTATGCCAGCGCCAACTTTATCACGTTACCTGGCAACTCCTTCTTCTCTCTCACAGGATGAAATCGAAGACTTTTGCTTGCCTCGAGCCGCTTCGTCACACGTTCATCTTCCACGTCTTCATCGGTGAAGATTGAAGTCTCGCCCGCCTGGTCCGTCCTGGACGTTGCGGTCAGTTCCATGACGTGAAAGACGTGGAGCTCACGGCTGCGTTCCTGCTCTGCATGAATCGCCGTGATGAGCATCTGAAAGGGCGGTTCAAGATGGGCCTCATCATGAATGAACAATACATCCTGTCCAAGAAAGCCGGCGTGCAGCGGTTTACTCTTAAATCCACACCCATAACCGCTGAAGAGCAGGCGGCTCCCCACCATATCCACCGTGCCAACAATGACGGCCGGCCTTGCGGGATCATTGCGCCATTCAGCGTTGTCCGCAAACTGACCGCGCAACGTGCTGATCGCAAGAGGTTGGCCTTCTGGCTGAATCGAAAGGGCTCGTAGTGCGTCTGCCACTGGTTGGAGTTCGGGTTTGCCAGTGAGCGCATCTCGCAAATGTTCCACTTCGCGGGTTGCCTGATCCACAACGGTTCTTCGATTCACCACATGGACCAGTCGGCGCGGGAATCCATCAAGAGACCCATTCTGCGCGTGGTGGGCCAGCGACAGAAGCCACACCGCAATGACCGAGGTTTTTCCAAGCCCCGTAGGGACATCACACTTTCTGCGGAATTGCTTCTGCACCAACTCGCCGTAAAGCTTTCTCTGCCACGGAAACGGCTTGTTGTCCGTGAGATCTTCAAATAGCTGATCGAAGTCAAGGTTTGCTGTACCCACGTTGTCTGTCCCCCCCCTTTTGCTTCATTCATATCCCGTGAGGCTACAGCACCCACATCGGTAGGCAGTCCACCAGTCGGCGCGGGGTTTCCTTTCGGACCGCCTCATCGGGATGGAGCCGTCTCCGCCACAGCCATCCCAGCACCGCCATGGCCGTCTTGCCGAGGCCCGTGGGCACGTTCACCAGTTTGGGTAACGGCGCGCAGGCGAATCGCATCTGGAATGGATAGGGCTTGTAGCCTGTAGCCTGCTGGAACCACCGCACAAACTCTTGGCTCGTATCCTCTTTCATGCTTTCCTCTCGTTTATCCTCGTCACGCCCAGGCGCTCAGGTTGCCCCGGATTTCATCTCGAATCCGATTCGCCAGCACGGCGCGCCGAAGACCACCCCAACTTGAAATCACAATTTGTGATTTCAGAGGCCCTCACCCGTGAAATCCTCCTCACCCTGCCCTCTCCCTCTGGAAGAGGGTTGTTGAAACAAGGTCGGGTCACAGGGGAAGCGGATCTGAGAGGCTTCTTCAACGTCCGGACAGGCATACGCTGTTTTGCTGATTGAATCAATACGCAGATCTTGGACAAATGACCTTCTTCCCTCTTATGCCCCATCGGCCTGATCCTTCCCTTCCAAGCAAACCTCACCATCCCCGCCCGCTCCATCTTTTCCCATTCCCCGCCGCGAAGCATGCGTCGAAGCTGTGGTTATAGTTGTTCCCCTGGTTCAGCGGATGGTGCGACGAAGACGGACAAATTGACCAGGATTCCGGCCCTCGGTATACTGATCCTGAAATGGAGGACGTTTCCATGCCTGTCTCCCAAATCTCCTCAAAGGGGCAGATTCTGATTCCCCGGCAACTTCGCCGCAAGCTTGGCTTCAAGGCCGGGGGCAAGGTCCAGTTATTCGAAGAGGGCGGCCGGTTGGTCATTGCGCCGGCACCTGACGATCCCATCGCGGCGGCCACGGGCTTTCTCACCGGCAAGTTCTCCTTGACGGACGATCTCCGTCGCGAGCATCGAGAGGAGGCCCGCCGTGAGCAAAAAACTCGTCCTCGATAGTTTCGCGCTGGTCAGCCTCTTTCATAAGGAGCCCGGTTGGGAAAAGGTCCGCGCCGCCCTGTATGAACAACAACGGGCAGGGACCAAGGCCTTTCTCAACTGGGTCAATTGGGGCGAGTTCTTCTACATCGTCAAGCGCAAGGTCGGCGCGGTCCGCGCCGCTGAAGCCCTCCATCTCCTGGAACAATTGCCCATCGAGCTGGTGGCGGTGGACCTGCCATTGGTGCGAGACGCGGCGGAGATCAAGAGCGAGCATGCGGTCTCCTACGCGGATACCTTTTGCGTCGCCACGGCCCGACGTCTGTCGGGAACGGTCCTGACGAGCGATCCTGAATTTCACACCGTCGAGCATCTGATCCCCGTCCGATGGCTGACACCCTAGGAGCCTGATCCGTTCATTCCGGCTGCTCCGCGACTCTGTGACCACGGCTCGCACCCTGGTGCTGGTGCTCCTGGCAACACGTCTGGTATGGCTTGCCGCTGCTGCAGGACAGGGATCGTTCCGGCCGATCTCTGGCGTGATGCGGATATACTGAATCTCCTCCGCACCAGTGGCTTCGGCTTGGGCCGCGATCCGGGCACCTTGTCCATTACTTCTACGCCTTGTATCTTGGAATTGTGGTACATGAGACATACGGAATGTGACAGATCGATACGCCTCCGGTCCGAAGAGACCGCGGCCGAGCCGGGTCGTCACATTCCCTATTCCATAAGCCCGCACAGT